>Ga0316197_10000014_pt1 | contig 251957 bp, 212 predicted proteins | sample OudBiesiAoxic_MG_FD_204939 | JGI IMG/M metagenome (GOLD analysis project Ga0316197, IMG submission 204939) | Coastal sediment microbial communities from Oude Bieten Haven, Netherlands - site A oxic | ecosystem: Environmental > Aquatic > Marine > Coastal > Sediment | place: Netherlands...
CAACGGCGGCTACAACCTGCAATTTAAAGCCCAAAGTATAATCGCGTTGAGTACGTTTAACGCAGGGGGTGATTGATGTAGTCATAATAAGTCCTAAATGTGTAAACACATTTCAGGACGGGACACAGTACCAAATAAAAGCAAAAAAAAGCCTGCCATTTAGGCAAGCTTTCTATTTGTTGCTGGTTGTTATTAACCCTTCACACCACCTGCAGTTAAACCACCGACTAGGAATTTTTGAGCAAGCAAAAACACAATAGTAATAGGTATTGCCGATAGTACAGCAGCCGCTGCGAAATCACCCCATAGGTAGTTCTGAGGGTATAGATATTGCTGCATACCAACTGCTAACGTGTAATTATTCACATCAGTTAACAGCAATGATGCCACAGGTACTTCTCCAACCAAGCCGATGAACGACAGGATGAAAACAACCGCTAGAATTGGCACTGATAATGGGAGCAGAACATAGCGGAATGCTTGCCACGGCGTAGCACCATCAAGTGCTGCAGCTTCTTCCAGTGAAACATCAATCGTTTCAAAGTAACCTTTAATAGTCCATACGTGAAGTGCTATCCCTCCTAAGTAGGCAAAGATCAAACCACCATGCGTATTCAATCCCATGAATGGAATATACTGGCCTAAACGGTCAAACAATGCATATAGAGCAACCAATGCAAGCACTGCAGGGAACATTTGGAAAATCATCATCCCTTTAAGGATCGTGTTCTTCCCTTTAAAACGCATACGAGCAAATGCATAAGCACTTGTTGTCGATAATGCAACAATGATTACTGATGTAATACCTGCAACTTTTACTGTATTCCATAACCATAGTAAAACAGGGAATGGTGGTGGCGTTATACTGCCATCATTGTTAGTCACAGCAAATCCGAGAGCTAAGCGCCAGTGATCCAATGTTGGGTTAGTTGGGATTATCTCACCACCTGCAAAGTTACCCTCACGGAATGAAATTGCAATTATCATCAACAACGGAAAGATAATCATTGATAAGAAAATACACAAGCCTATATGTGTCGCCCAAACTCTATATTTCAATGACCTCGATGGAACCATAGCCATAACGTCTCTCCTTAGTCTTGTGAAAGCTTAGTGAATCGAAGATTAAGTAGTGCCATACCACCCACCAATAAGAAAATAATTGTTGCGATTGCACCAGCAAGACCAAAGTCTTGACCACCGCCGCCTTCGAAGGCAATACGGTAGGTATAACTTACTAGCAAATCAGTGTAACCAGCAGGCTCTGAAGTGCCTACCATATTAGGGCCACCAGCAGTCAATAGCTGAATCATTACAAAGTTATTGAAGTTAAATGCAAAGCTAGCAATAAGCAGTGGTGTCAACGGTTTAATCATCATTGGAAGTGTGATTGTGAAAAAGTTCTGAATAGGACCCGCACCATCAATAGCAGACGCTTCATATAGGTCATCAGGAATCGACTTCAACAGACCCATACATAAAATCATCATATACGGGAAGCCAAGCCAAGTGTTCACTAACACAACCATCACTCGAGCCATAATTGGATCAGAGAACCAAGATGGTTTAATCCCTAATATGGCTTCAAGAAATAAGTTTATTTCACCAAAACTCTGGTTAAATAAACCCTTGAATATCAAAATTGAAATAAACGCTGGTACCGCGTAAGGGAGAATAAGAAGTACGCGATAAATACTGCTACCTTGTAGTGGCTCCCACTGAACGAGACACGCGAGTACCATACCTAAAGCCAGTGTTAACGCGACCGCTAAAAAAGCAAAAACCACAGTCCAAATAAAGATATCAATAAAAGGTTCTTTAATACCATCATCCGTCATCACTCGCTCGAAATTGGCACCACCCACCGTTACAACAAATCCAGGAGAGATAGGCTTATCTACAAATTTACCGTCTGCGTCAATAGGCTGATAAAAACCAATTTCCATATTTGGCTGATACATTTGCTGAGTTTGATTATTCAGCATGCTCAGACCATCTTCCTGAAGCGTAAATAGATCTGTATCGGCAGCAAACTTACGTAAGCCACTCATACGAATCTCATGACCATTAGGCATCACTAACTCAAGTTTTGTTAAGTTAGCGCGGTTTTTAACGATTGATTTGATCTTCTCTTTTTCACCCTGAACACTATCAACTTGACGAAGAGTCATCGCTTCAGAGGTTGTATTGGCGAGTTCGAAGACATCAGAAGCCAATAGCTCACCATCTGCTTTAATAATCAGTTGATGACCATTCTCTACTTTGTAGAGATCAAAACCGTAACTTTCACCAGACTGGAAGCTACGCTGTTCCAAGACTGACTGTGTTCTTTCCAATGTTAACTGGTTTGATGCACTGTAGTTGGTAAACGCCAGCCCTATGGTATAAACCAATGGGAAAATAATAAAAACAAGCATCCCTGCAACACCAGGGAAAATGTAGCGATGAGCGTATGTTTTGTTGCTTCCAAAAATATAAAGAGCAAGTGCGGTTAGAACAACGGTAAGAAGAGCAAAAGGTATTTCACCTTGAGCATACATCAATACGGTAGCATAACCATTAACAACACCGATCATGCCTAGAAGCGACCATTTAAGCCACTTACGATAATTTAATTTAGGGCGTTCTTGTTTTGAATCCAAAAGCCCTGCACCTTGAACCGACTGCATCTCAGCTCCTTGCTAGCAAAAAATGACAATAAAATGGGGAAGGTTACCCCTCCCCGTAAAAAGAATTACTTAAGCATGTGACCTGCGGCTTCATCTAGCGCACCATTAATGTCCTGACGACCATCAACAATGTTTTTGATTGCATTACCCTGGGCATACCAGAATGCAGCCATCTGCGGAACGTTAGGCATGATTTCACCGTTCATTGCGTTATCCATAGTGGCAGCAATACGGGTATCCTTGTTTAGCTTCTTCTGGAATGATTTCAGCGCAACAGCACCTAGTGGCTTGTCATCGTTAACCTTACCTAGACCTTCATCAGTCAGTAGGTAGTTTTCGATGAACTCAACAGCTAAATCTTGGTTTGGTGACGCAGAGCTAATCCCCGCAGTCAAAATACCTACGAATGGCTTAGATGGGCTACCATTTAGCTTAGGAAGCACAGCAACACCGTAGTTAATGCCTGACTTATCAGCGTTACCCCATGCCCATGGGCCGTTAATAGTCATTGCTACGTTACCTTTGTTAAACTCAGCATCTGAGATGCTGTAGTCCATATCGGCAGAGATCACTTTTTTGTCAATAAGGCTCTTAATGAACGTCATGCCACGCTTCGCGCCAGCATTGTTAACACCCACATCTTTTACATCGTAGCCTTCAGCAGTAAACTTGAACGCATAGCCACCGTCAGCAGACAGTAGTGGCCATGTGAAGTACGGTTCTTTTAGGTTCCACATGATGGCTTTCTTACCATCTTTCTGAAGTTTCTTGTCTAGTGCTTCAACGTCTTCCCAGTTCTTAGGTGGGTTTGGAACAAGATCTTTGTTATAAATTAAAGAAAGTGCTTCAACTGCAACTGGGTAGCCGATGTACTTACCTTCGTACTGCACAGCATCCCAAGTAAAATCGATGATTTTATCTTTTAGTTCTTTAGATGGCTTAACTTCAGCTAACAAACCAGATTTGGCGTAACCACCAAAGCGATCGTGCGCCCAGAATACGATATCAGGACCATCACCAGCAGCCGCTACCTGAGGAAATTTCTCTGATAGACCATCAGGAAAAGCAACTGTCACTTTTATGCCTGTGTCTTCTTCAAACTGTTTACCTACTTCTGCCAAGCCGTTGTAACCTTTGTCACCATTAATCCAAATGGTCAATTGGCCTTCTTCAATCGCTGCATGTGCAGAGACAGAACCTAAAGCTGCAAGGGTACAAAATGCGACAGTACTGAGGACTTTCTTCATTGCTAACATCCTTCATGATTGTTATATGTTGTACTCCAGAAAATCCTCTGCAGCACAATTTGCAGTCTGTATCATCCACCAGTAATGAACCCTAGGCATCATCCTGAGCCCTACGCCCCCATCCCTAAGATTTAAAAGCGTGATCTCCGTCATTTCAATTAGTGACGCAGATCTAAAAACGTGGCCTGATTGTGATACAACGCACATAGTACTTGGATTAAAAGGGCACATCAGTAACCGGTATATCAAAGTGTGATCCAAACACTCCTCCCCCCTTTATCCCCCTTTTAAATTCTTTTCAAGGATGATGTTTCATCGTGATAGTTGCGTAAGATGAGAAACATACCCTATGGGGTAGATGAAGAAGCTTTAACTGCTCTACTTTATGCAGATTTTATTTTTTAATAACACTTTATTGAAAACGACAGCATCCTATTACTTCTTGGGGAAGTAAGTAGTAGGAATTTGGTCAGGGTAGCCATTCTTCCACTGCCTGGATGATACTTACGCTACCCATTTTTTTCTTCACTACACCAAAAAATTCTTTACCCGCAAGACTCGGCATGAATACTATGTCTTATTAATAAGGTCTTGCAGGCAACACAACTTAGAGGAAAAGGCTCGATGACGAGTGTCACTTTACGAAATGTATGTAAAGCATATGGAGATAACCTGATTTCCAAAAATGTTGATCTCGAGATCGCTGAAGGGGAATTTGTAGTATTTGTTGGTCCATCAGGCTGTGGTAAATCAACTCTTCTTCGTTGCATCGCTGGTTTGGAAGATATCACGTCGGGCGATTTATACTTCGGCAAAGAACGCATGAATGACGTTCCACCTTCTGATCGTGGGGTTGGGATGGTATTCCAATCATATGCTCTTTATCCGCACTTAAATCTCTTCGACAACATGTCTTTCGGTATGAAATTAGCCAAAGCAGATAAAGGCGAGATCAAAAAACGCGTTAATAACGCAGCTGATATTCTTCAGCTTGGACACTTACTTGAACGCCAACCTAAAGCACTTTCTGGTGGTCAACGTCAACGTGTTGCGATTGGTCGTACCATTGTGTCTCAGCCTGATGTATTCCTACTTGATGAACCACTATCGAATCTAGATGCCGCGCTTCGTGTTCAAATGCGCATCGAAATTGCTAAGCTGCACAAACAGCTCGGCTGTACCATGATCTACGTAACGCATGATCAAATTGAAGCAATGACCATGGCTGAAAAAATCGTGGTTCTTGATGGTGGTTATGTTTCTCAGGTCGGTAAACCACTAGAGTTATACCATTATCCACAGAATCGCTTTGTTGCTGGCTTCATCGGCTCACCAAAGATGAACTTCATGAGTGTGTTTATCGAACAAGTTGAAGATGAGCGCGTTATGGTACAAACGGCTGATGGAAAAGCATTCTGGATCCCTGTTGATGGCACAACAGTCACGAAAGGCGACCGTATGTCACTGGGTATTCGCCCTGAACACCTTGTATCAGCTGAAGAAGGTGATACAAGCATCGAAGGTACAGTACAAGTTGTCGAGAAGCTAGGCTACGAAACTCAAGCCTATATCCACCTAGATCACGTGGATGCAGATTTCATCTATCGTCGTCCGGATACACTACAAGTAGAAGCTGGTGATAGCTTTAAAGTAGGCATACCTGCACACCGTTGTCATTTATTCCATAGCGATGGTCGTGCCTGCCGTCGTCTATACCAAGAAACCGGCATATAAGCCCTTCTGTTTCTCTCTATAAAAAAAGCGCTGCTCATTCATACGACAGCGCTTTTTTTGTGTCTGAATTAGGTTCTTTCTTAACCACATAAAGTAGATGTCTTTTTTACGATCAAACTTCCGTGTAATACTTTTTGCTTCTGAAGGATGCTTCATCGGAGTAATAGCCGTTTGCCAGAACGGCTTCATCCCAACTGGTGCCTTGAATCAACCTTTGGCCAATTGAAAACAGCATTGATATCATCTTCATGTTAGCCCTCAAAACAAATATAGCGAGCCAACATTCCCCTCTATACCCAAGTAACCTCAAGAGGACGTTTGCCGTAAACGGGCTAAGAGGTACACACCGGATTCAACTCACTTTCTTCATCAGCACGGTATTATCTTCTGCCAACTGTTTTTCCAGTTTGCGAGAGACAAATTCCGGGCTGTTGGTATGGCGTGCCAGCAGGCGGTAAACCACGGGGATCACCAGCAAGGTGAAAAATGTGGCGACCAGTATCCCGGTTAATACCACAATACCAATAACTATGCGGGTTTCGGCCCCAGCTCCGGTTGCTAATATCAGCGGGACGGCACCTACCGCCGTGGTAATTGCTGTCATGAGTATCGGCCTTAAGCGTGCCGCTGAAGCATCAATGATAGCCTGCTCAAAGACAACACCCTGATCGCGAAGTTGATTGGCAAACTCAACAATTAATATACCGTTTTTTGCTGCCAACCCCACAAGCATGATGATACCGATCTGCGAATATATATTTAAGCTTTGGTCTGTAAAATACAGGCCCAGCAAGGCACCAAACGTTGCCAGTGGTACGGTAAGCATAATAACCAGAGGGTGAATGTAACTCTCAAACTGGGCAGCCAGTACTAGGAACACAACCACAAGGGCCAGGGTAAAGACAAAGAGGACGGAATGGCTTGAATCCTGATGGTCCTGTGACGCACCTTTGTAATTAACCACCGCATCTGCCGGCAGATGTTTTCTCACCAGCTCATTTAAGTAATCCAGCCCCTGGCCCAGGGTATAATTATCAGCAAGGTTAGCCTCAATGGTAATGGCCCGAACCCGGTTATAACGGTTTAGCTGAGGCGCATCCGCAAATTCTTCTACCGTCACCAGGCTTGAAAGTGGAATAAGTGCATTGGTCCTGTCAGAGCGGACATAGAGATTACTGAGATCTGCTGCGGTATTTTGCCTCTCCCGCTGACCCTCAATAACGACATCATACTCCTCGCCACGCTGCTCAAACGTCGTCACTAATCGCGAGCCCAGCATTGATTCTAGCGTTTGACCTATATCCCGAATGGAGACACCTAAATCGCCAGCCCGGTTTCTATCGATAACAACACGTAGCTGGGGTTTGGTTTCCTTATAGTCGTGATCGACTCCTTCTAATCTGGGATTATTATCGGTTTCATCGATAATAATATCCCGCCACTGGGCAAGCTCTTCATAACTCCCGCCACCAATCACAAATTGTACCGGTTTACCCACCCCGCGCCCGAAAGGCTGACGCATAACTGGGAAAGCCCTGACACCAGCCAGATCGGACAATTTTCGTTGGATATCGCCAATGATTGCGAACGCATTCCTTCGTTTTGCCCAGTCTTCCAGCACGACAATAGCGAAACCACCCGAGAAATCTTCAATCCGCCCCCAGCCTCGCGGGGCGCGGATCAATAAACGCTTTACCTCACCGGCTTCCACCAGTGGCAGCAGCCTGTACTCAACTTCATTAATATAAGGCTGCATAAACTCATAGCTCGCCCCTTGAGGTCCATTGATAATAATAAACATCGCCCCCCGATCTTCTCTCGGGGCAAATTCCGAAGGTATTCTGCTTGCAAGCCAACCGCTGCCAATAAGCGCCACAACCACAATAGCAGCGACCAGATAGGGTCTTTTCAGCCAGTTATCCAACGAGGAACGATAAAATCGGGTGACGAAGGCTAAAATACCGCCAATTCGTTGTACCAGCCAGGGCTCGTACTCAACCGGCCTCATCACCTTTGATCCCATCATGGGGCTCAGGGTGAGTGCCACCAAAGAGGATAAAATAACCGCAGTACTGATAGTGATGGAGAATTCCCGGAACAATTTGCCTAAATCCCCCTCAAGAAAACCTATCGGCAAGAACACTGAAACCAGCACTACCGTGGTTGCCACAATGGCAAAACCGACCTGACGCGCCCCGAGAAATGCGGCTTTCAACGGTGGCTCACCCAGCTCTATGCGCCGTTGAATGTTCTCCAGCATAACAATCGCATCATCAACCACGATACCAATCGCTAGGATCAGAGCCAGCAAGGTCAATAAGTTGATGGTATAACCCAAGGCGTAGAGCACAATAAAGGTTCCGATCAGCGAGACAGGAACGGTCAGTGCCGGAATAAGCATGGCGCGGACGCTGCCAAGGAATAGGTAGATAACAATAACAACCAGTACCAGCGCAATGAAAAGTGTTTTAAACACTTCATTAATTGAAGCCTGAATAAAGACCGAGGAATCGTAGGAACGTTTGATCTCCATCCCCTCAGGCAAGGTGGGATTTAATTTATCAACCAGCGCGTTGACAGCCTGGGCTACTGCCAACGTATTTGCGGTCGACTGACGATTGATCCCCAAACCAATCATATCCTGGGTATTACCACGAAACGAAATCCGCTCCTCTTCTGCTGCCAGCGCCACCCTGGCCACATCGCCCAAACGGATAAGGTAGCCATCCGACCCGGAACTAACCACAAGCTGGGAAAAATCGTCGGGCTCAATAAAGCTACGTTGAGTACGGATTGAAAACTGGCGGCTTTCTGATTCAAGGGATCCCGCAGGCAGCTCTACATTATCGGCACGCAACGCATCTTCAATGTCGGTGACGGTTAACCCCCTTGCGGCGAGTTTCTGTCTGTCTATCCAGATCCTTAATGCATACGTTTTCCCCCCGCCGATACGGATATTAGCGACACCATCAATAACCGAAAAACGGTCAACCAGATAACGGCTGGCATAATCGGTTAGCTCCAGCGTATCCAAGCGATCCGACACTAGATTCAACCACATAATCACTTCTGAACTGCCTGCCGCCTTTTGTACTTCCGGCGGCTCGGCTTCATCGGGTAAATTATTTAAGATCCCGGAGATCCGATCACGGACATCGTTGGCTGCGGCATCAATATCCCGGCCGATACCAAATTCCAGAGTAATGGATGAACGGCCATCGCGGCTTTGTGAGCTGATATTGCGGATCCCTTCCAGGCCGGAAATCCGGTCTTCAACCAGCTGGGTAATACGGCTTTCAACAATCGCCGCTGACGCGCCACGGTAATTAGTAGACACGGTCACAATGGGCGGGTCAATATTCGGGTATTCACGCAGCGGCAGTTTGTCATAGGCGATCAAGCCGAAAGCTATCAACAACAGGCTGATCACAGAACCAAAAACAGGACGTTTAACAGAGAGATCCGTCAGCAGCATCAGCTCGCCTCCTGATGGCTAAAACGCTCACTCGGTCGAGTTTCGACCTTTTGCCCCGGACGTACTTTCTGTGTTCCCCGGGTAATGATCTGCTCTCCCTCAACGACACCGTTGAGGATTTCAACTTCTCCCCGGTTACGGAATCCGACTTCAACTTTGCGCTGCTCCACCACATTATTGTTGTTAACCACAAAAAGGAAGCTGTCTCGTTGCCGCGGTACTATCGCTTCTTCAGGCACAACCAATCCGTTACGCTGCTCGACAATAAGCCTTAATGTCATCAGCATACCGGGTCGCAGTTTCAGCTGAGGATTTTCAATTTCAGCGCGAACGACAATCGCCCGGGTTTGTGGATTCACCCTGCTATCAATACCTGTCACAACCCCAACAAATGGCTGCAGGGGGAAGGCAGCGGCTTCTCCTTCGATATTGGATCCCAGCTTCAACTCACCGACAAACTGCTCCGGAATAGTGAAATCGAGTTTTACTTGCTCCAGCGCATCTAATGTCGTAACAACAATCCCAGGGGTGAGCAAGGCACCCGGACTGATCTGGCGAAAACCAAGCAAACCGGAAAACGGCGCATGAATAAATCTTGCATCCAGCTCCGCCTGATTCTGGGCCAAAATGGCCCGGGCAACTTCAATGCTGGTTAACAGTTTATCCAGCTCTGAACTTGCAATCGTATTGCGTTTTACCAGCCCTTCAATACGTTTATATTCCCGTTGCTGCTCTTTGAGGTTAGCTTTTGCTGCGCGAACTTTGGCTTTTTGTTCTCCAGAGCGTAAGGTCACCAGCAAATCACCGACTTTAACTTGTTGCCCGTCTGAAAAATGGACCTGCTCAACCTTTTCTGTCACCTTGGCTGATAATACGACTGATTCACGGGCCTTAACGGTTCCCAGTGCCTCCACTTCCCTGCGCACATTTTGCAACACCACCGTGCTGACAATGACGCTGGGCGTACCCCCTCGCCGTACCTGAGCACCTTCATCGCGGCTCTGCTCTTTGTACCAGACTCCGGCGGCCAGACCCGCCAACAAAACGATGCCTGTGATCACGCTCGCTTTCATTATCCCTACCTTAGTAGTGGTTATAGTATTGCCAGTGGTGCTGCATCAATTTATTTATATCTAACAATAAAAGATAGCCAGCTTGTTTCTAAGTATAGTTCTGCCGAATATCAAAGATATGTGATTGAAAGCTGATGGCCTTAGGTAGATAAAGCATAGGTGTTCATTGGAAAACGGCGTTGTTGAAGCGCTCAGATAATGCTCAATTATTCCATTAACACTGAGTTCAGTTATCATGGCCAATCTATTTATACAGGTTGGCTGATTAACACATGCCTTACAAATACAATGACGCCAAACGCCATCATTTTAAGATGCATACCTACGCCTTAAATAACTATCGGGAGTATAACCAGGCTCTCAGGCAACGTGGTCGGTTCGACATTTGGATATCTAACGATATCATCAAACATTGGCGGCATGACGTTCGGATTGATGACGGTACTGGCTCTTCTGTGAAGTATCCTGACAGCACCATTGAAGCCTGCCATTACATCCGATTGGTGTATAAACTTCCTCTACGTCAAGCTCAGGGATTCATTGAAAACTTACTGATGAGGCTTGGTATGGACAACCTTCAATGCCCGGATTATACGCTGCTGTCAAAGCGGCTGAAGCAACTTAATCTTACGGTGCCACGATTTAGAAAGCATGAAAGGCCAGATGACAAAATTGCTGCAATAGCCATTGATTCAACGGGGTTCAAGCGATTCGGGAAGGATGAATGGCATCAAGAAAAACATAAGGTTAATGCAAAACGCAGCTGGCGAAAGGCGCATTTTGCTGTTGATGAAGCTCACTTCATTCAAAGCGCAGTCCTCACCGATAAAAATACGATGGATGATCAGGTTGTCGGGACGTTGATAGTCCATCATTACGGATGTCGAGCACGTCAGTGCCGACAAAATGTATGATACCAATGCGGTGTACCAGACATTAGAAGCCCATTTTCCGAATGCTGAGATTGTTATACCGCCGAAAGACAATACGGTAAAAGGAATATCTCAGAAACAGCCATGCAACGTTACAAGAAGATAATCGGCAACACATTACACTGCAGAAAGATTGAAAACCAGTCAAAGGAAATGTTACTCGGTTGTTCTATTTTAAACCGCTTTACTCAGCTCGGGATGCCCAATAGCTACCGGGTTGCCTAACCGTATCAAAAGACCACAAAGTTTTAGTGTTGCAACAATGCCATTGCGAATCGGATTTTAGCTGATTCGCTATTACGTAAAGAACTAAGTGGTGAGGCAGAAAAGCTCCAAGAGCTTCTAATAAATTCTGTCCTCGGTACGACAGAACCGCAGCCTAGTTGTGTCTGCAATCAGTTCTTTTGTACTTCTGCATAACTTTTCTATACAACCGTTTATCTTCCAGCTCTGATTATTACAACAGTAAAAAGCACTATCCGGTTATCTATATGCATGATGGGCTAGACGCTTCCCGGCCATGATTGAACAACTTTATTGCCGTTAAACGGCCACACACCTAAACTTATACTGGTAAGGGATTAGTGACACCATCAATGGTGTAACTAAACAGATAGAGATAATCAGCAGTCTCTTTGATAGAGGATCATGACATGAGCCGCCACGACAGAATCGAAGATATCGAACAGCTAATCTATATGGCTTATCAAGAAGGTAACTATCAGGAAGCAAAATCGCTTGAAACCCAAATGAAGCAGCTTAGAGGCAAAGACAACCTTTATGATGAAAATGAACCCTACTCGATAGAAGGGAAAATCTTTATCGATGAATAACACTTTATCCATGAGTAACAACAGGGTGATATGGTCATAAATACAGAAACGCTGCCCATTGGGCAGCGTTTCTATATTTATAAAATTCTATCTTTATAAAAGCATCGCGTTAATTCACTTAATCTGTTGCCTTAGCAAAACCGCTCGATTCGACCTGTTGCTGTAAAACATGTTGGTTTTTTAGCACTCTGAAATCAAGATCCAAATCCGGTTGTGCAAATTGCAACTCACCAATTTGAGCCTGATAACCCGGTTGAACACAAATAAGACCCACACGTTTACCGTTCACTTCAGCAACTGCTTTCATTGGATCGAAGCTAACCGTCACGACCTGCTCTCCAAGTTCAAGATTGAGTTGATATTTAGCTTTATCATCCGCAAACAATACTAACTCAAGCTGCTCCCCAGATACATGTCGGTAACTCAGCTGATAGTTTTCTGCGCCGTTTTCAGAGCGTTCAAAACTGACATTCAAGGCATTATTATTACCAAAACGCAATACCGCCTGTGCAGACTGCCACGATGAAGGTAGACAAGGAGCCAGTGTTACCTTATCGGCCAAGAGGTTCGGCGAAAAGCCCATATAATCCTGATAGCCATTACGAGTAAATTCTGACACAGACCATGCTTGTGCATAGGTTCCCGTCGTCGTCAATCCTCCTTCGGTGCTCAGGAAAGCATCTAGGTTTTCGCTCATTGCCCCACGATGACCAATAGATAGAATCTGCTGAGATAGGTTTTTTGTTAGTTCATAAGCAAAATCAGCATAGCCATACTTCACCAAGCTTGAAACAGTAAAGCCTGCGTTCCAGCCCCAAATCGTTCCGTTATGGTAAGCCGCATCTTTATGGTATTCATCTCGATTGGCATGGAACGGGTGGAAATCAGGATCATACTGCGATAGCGACGTGATTCCCCAAGGGTACAATAATTCACTTACTGCATTTTTCACCACCTTCGCACCAATCAACTGATCAACCAAGCCACCGTCAAAAGGTACCGTTAAGGTCATTAGCTGGTTCGGGCGTACCTGCAAATCACGGCCGTCATCTTCCTTCAGGCGATCGGCCAGCATTTCAGTCTGCTCATCCCAGAACATCTTTTGGAAACTGAATTGCACCTTATCTGCCATTGCACGATAGCGCAAAGCAGATGCCTGATCCTGATTCAACCGAGCCAGTTCAATCGCCACCTTCAGGCTGGTATACCACAACGCCTGAATATCATTGGCGCGGTTGCCCCTTGCCGACCAAGGTACTTTGCCTTCTAACTTGGCATCCATCCAAGTATCAGGATCACGGTGAGTCATCAAGCCGTGTTGATCCAGATAATTTTTCTCGATTCCATCAATGTATGTCTGCACGATCGGGTAGATCGTTTTCGCATAATCAAGATCACCGCTATAGCGCAAGTAATCCCATACTTCCCGTACCATCCACGGTGTACCATCCGTCGTGTTATAGATAATGTTGGTCAAGCTGGTAACACGGTTCGGGATCCGACCATAATTTAAGCTTTGATCATCGGTTAGCTGCATAGAGGCGAAGTTATCAATGATGGTCTTAGCATCATCGAAGTCACCATTAACCAATGTAATACCCGGCAAAGCGATGAAAGAGTCACGTCCCCAGCAATCTTTGAACCAAGGTAAGCCCGCCCAAATCCCTTTACCAAATTCATTAGAGACAAAAACTTTACCCGATGCCTTTGCCCACATTAATGCGCGGTTGTATTCAAGATCTGAGGTCCATAGGTAAGACTGTGTCAACATGTCATAGGTTTGTTGCTGATGCAATGTGTAGCCATCTTGCTCCAGCAGCGCATTAGCCTGCTTAATGGCCTGCTCTTCTGTCTCAGCAAAGGCCAGATAAACGGTGAAGCTGGTTTCTTTTTGGCTGGTTTCAATCACAGGTTTAACATGACTGCCACTTAGGTGCATCACCTCTTTCAACGCAGGCATCTCGGTGAACGTTGCTTCCCTAAATCGGAAAGACTTATTTGCACAAATAGCTATAAAGGATGGTGTATTTTCCTGACGCAAAGATGAATCAAGTTCATACACCATTCCGTTATCGAAAACTTTTACCGACGAAGTATTAATCGCAAGATTAAGCTGTGGAGCAATAGCCAAGGTCGCTGCATTTTCCGAAGAAACGGTTAGTGCTGATGCGCGTTGCTGCGAAAATAGCATCATCGTATCTAACGCTTGGTTTTGATAATAATGTGTCACGCCGTAAGGTAGAATTTCTGCGCTCTGGGCATCATTTTTATTATTAACAACACCATCAACAAACGATGCAAACGTACCTAGATACCAACCCTGCTTATGACGGTATTTACCGGCGGCAACAAAACCATGGGTTGCACCTTCATAATAACCATCGATATTGTCGCCAAACACAAACGGCGCACTTTCACTCACCTCAATAGCCAGCTGCTCAAATAATTCTTGAGGCTTTAGAACTGGCTTTGCTTTAGAGAGTAACGTGCCAGTTTTTGATTGGATAACAAACTCAGCTTGAATAAGTTCGCGATCAGGTTCCGCATCGTTATTCTCACCACCGAATGAAATCAGTAAGGATGGCTGCGTACCTATCACTGTCAAAGTAACCGTATACAATCCAGTACTAGGTGCTAGAAACGTCAGGTCATTGCCAATCCCCTTCGCAGCCATTAAAGGCTGAACCTGATCGACAGAACATGCCACTGCTTTGTATTTATCAGCAGAAAAAGTCAGCAACTCACTGCCCTGCTGATCGGTAATTTTGAAACTATGCTGATCCGCCGAAAGGCAAATTACAGCCTGATAGCAGCCTTCACCAAGGTAAGACATCGGAGTGTCATCACCCCAACCATTAAATGTGCCTTTAACGTACAGCTGCTCGTTATATGGTGCTTGTGCTAACCTGTTCACTTGTATTCCTTATCAGTAATAGATACCGCGATCTTCTTTATATTCATTGTCGAAATAGGCTATTCAGAAAGCAAAATGCGCAGACTAGGCCTGCGCATTGAATTGATGATTACAACCTGCTATAGGCTAAGAATCGACTTATTTTTTGATTTGAGAAGCCGCTGTATCAAGCGCTTCTTTCACTGTTTGACGACCTAGCAGTGCGTTTTCAATCGCGGCGCCTTCAGCAAACCAATATGCCGTCATTTCAGGAATATTAGGCATGATTTCACCGTTTTCAGCATTGATCATCGTTGCTGCAATTCGGCTGTCTTTAGACAAAATGTGTTGGTATGACTTCAACGTAACAGCACCTAATGGCTTGTCGTCATTGACAGTCTTAAGGCCTTCATCAGTCAGTAGATAATTCTCAAGGAATTCAACCGACAAATCTTGGTTCGGGCTAGCAGCATTAATACCTGCACTTAATACACCAACGAATGGGTTTGATTTACCACCATTCAACGTTGGTAGAACAGCGACACCGTAGTTGATTTTAGATTTTTCAAGGTTACCCCACGACCATGGACCATTGATGGTCATCGCCACGTTGCCTTTGTTAAATTCAGATTCTGCAACGGCGTAATCCATATCAGGAGAGACGACACCTTTCTTCGCTAAGTCAACCAAGAAGCTTAAACCAGCAATACCTGCTTCGCTGTTAACACCTACTTGTTTGCCATCAAAACCATTTTCAGTTTTCTTGAAAGCGTAACCGCCATTTGCCGAAATCATTGGCCATGTGAAATAAGCATTCTTCACATCCCACATGATGGCTTTCTTGCCTTTCGCCTTCATTTCTTTTTCGATGGCAATCAACTCTTCCCAAGTCGCAGGAGCCTCAGCCAATAGATCTTTGTTATAGATAAGCGATGGCGATTCAACAGCAACAGGGTAACCCACTAACTTACCGTCATAAGTCACAGCATCCCAGCTGAAATCAACTAACTTCTGTTTGAACTCTGCTGACGGTTTAACTTCTGCAAGTAGACCTGATTTTGCATAACCACCAAAACGGTCATGTGCCCAGAAAATAATATCCGGACCGCCACCCGTCGCAGCAACCTGCTGGAATTTTGATTCTAGCGACTCAGGGTACTGAACGTTTACTTTAATACCGGTATCTTCTTCAAACTGGCGACCAACTTCAGCTAGACCGTCATAACCTTTATCGCCATTAATCCAAATAAGAATTTCACCTTCCTGCATCGCCGAAGCGGCCATAGGAAAAGCCAGTGCAGTTGCTATAGAACAAAGAGTCAGAGTTTTAAGAACACGTTTCATAATTGATTTCCGTTGTTATTCTTATTGATAGATGCATTCTGCCCCCCCTCAGTATAATGAGCATCATCCCCCTCCCTACGCCCCCGTTAGTTTTGCCCAACTCTGTGAAACTGAACACATTATGTTGGATAGAGACTCATTATTACGCAGTGAAATCCTTTCAATATCAGTCGTGACACTCACTTTTCAAATAAATAAATTATCCAAATCAGCGTCAGAGAATATTTTTTATGACTAGAATTAAATCCTATGAAAAAACTTTTGTGCAATAAATCACAAAAGAATCTGTTCTATATGTATGCAATGACCACTTCCATAAGGAAAGTAATTATGAAGTTAAAAGCTTTACTCATTGCCATTAGCTTATTCTTTGCTAACGTAGCGATGGCGTCTGGACACTGCACTTGGTATATAGAAGACCGTGGCTGGTGCACACCCTATTTTCCAACTAGCGATGCCACTCCTACAAAAAAATAGCCTTATGAAAATAGAAAAGCCGCTGATATTCAGCGGCTCTACATATCTTCGTCACGGGAGTGCAGCGCAAGCTAAATTAATTCAATTGCAAAATCATTGAAGACAGCGAAGAGATAGAGAGCTGCAGTTCACCAATCCCATTAGCAACAGACAACACTACAGTGTGATTACCATCTAGCTGTTCGGTGAGCGTGTATTCTCCATTATCAAGTTGCCAAGCATCGATTAGTGATGACGGTAACTTAATCATAACCATTCCCTGATCATGTTCAGCAAAGTTCGCGACCACTAACAGCTTCTGTTGTTGATCATAACGGCTAAAACAGAATAGCTGTTCATTGTAAGTATCACTGTGCTCTCTGTTATGTCGGTGAATTTCCTGATATTCGCCTAGCATAGCGGTACTGGTAAGTGAGAAGTTCAATAAACGTTGATAGAAATCACGCAGTTCATGTTCTTCATCCGTCAGTAGACCACCATCAAACGCGCCATTGTTCATCCAACGCTGATGGCTCGGCACACCAAAATAATCAAAGATAGTTGTTCGTGAATGCAAGCCAAATCCAGCATCTTCAACGCCCGCTTCACCAACTTCCTGACCACTGTAAATCATGGTCGGTGAAGTACTGAGCGTTGTTGATACTAACATTGCAGGCTTACCCTTATTGGCATCACCAGCAAACTCTGGACTCGCTACCCGCTGTTCATCATGGTTATCAAGGAAGTGCAGCATATGATGCTCAATATCCATCAACTGCTGTTGTACCTCAACAATGGCATCGGTTGACCCACGGCCTTGCATAACAAGCTTCAGTGCATCATACAAATCAACTTTATCGTAGAGGTAATCCATTTTACCTAAATGAATATAATCACGATACAAGTTTGGCTGGTATACCTCAGCCATCAAAAACGTCTCTGGATTCAACTGTTTAATTGAGGAGTTCATATAGCTCCAAAACTCAACCGGCACCATTTCTGCCATATCATAGCGGAACCCATCAACACCCAATGCCAACCAGTACAAGGCAATATCACGGAACTTCACCCAAGAATCAGGCACCGATTTACCTTGCCAAAACTCAAAGTGCTCAGTGTGAGCTTTCTTATTAAAGCCTTGTGGCAGTTCATCAAAGTCTTTACTACCATCGGGCTTAACGCCATAGTTCACTTTGACAGTTTCATACCAATCATCAAATTGTGGCTTTGCTCGGCGAGAACCGTTCCCCGTCCATTTGGCAGGAAATTCTTCATACGGCGTATCGAGATCAGGATGCGCTTCACCACCCAATGGCAAATAACCATTTTCAGCATCAGGGACAGTGAACGCTTCATTGGGAATATAATAAAAATTGTTATCTCGATGATAGACCAACGCCGTATCATCTGATGCGCCAAAATCTTCCCCCCCTGCAGGATTAGTTATCCCTTGATAACGCCGCGCAACATGGTTAGGTACAATATCGATGATCACCTTCAAACCATGACGATGGCTGCGCTCAATCAACGCTTTGAATTCTTCGAGGCGGTTAGCCGGATCAACCGCCAAATCAGGGTTGACGTTATAGTAATCTTTAACAGCATAAGGGGATCCTGCTCGCCCCTTCACAACACTGGGGTGATCTGAACTAATCCCGTATTCACTGTAGTCTCGTACAACGGCATGATGCGGCACACCGGTATACCAAATATGGCTAACACCTAGCTGCTTTATTTCGCTTAATGCTTTATCAGTAAAATCATTAAATTTACCGATGCCATTTTCTTCAAGAGTGCCCCACGGCTTATTCGTTGTATTCGTATTACCAAACAAGCGAGTAAAAACCTGATAAACAACATGCTTTGCAGGTACATTCGGTTTAATTTTATCTGTCATGAATTAGAACTCAAAAGGATTAAAACGGAAAGAGAAGGCAGATGGAACGGGCTGATGAATACCAGCTCGTATTCCAAACTACATCAAGGTGCAGGATTCGGCATTTCTGCACCTTGATGAGTGTGGATGTTTAGGTTTACTTTTTGATTAGTTCAACAAACGTAGTTTCAGCTGAGCTTGATCCCGCTCGTTTGGCCTCTTCAACTAATTGAAGGGCTTTGTGCATCTCATTTTTCTCAACAGCCGCTTTAATTTGGCCATTATAGAATGCCTCTGTTTCTGGCAACATGGTTATGTTGTTGGTTTTGACAGCAGGAGTCGCTGTTGATACCGCAGCAGCAACGGGTGCAGACGCAACAATAGCCGTAGAAGCCGTCACTTCATTCGCACGGTATGAACGCAAGTTAATTGGCTTTAGATCAATCTCTAACGAGCCAAACTTCTGATGCTGGATCACAGGATCAGTAACCATTGGTCTTGCAAGGCCTAGTTCTTCAGCTCGAAGACGTTCAGGGTGCGGGATCTGAATACTTCCTTCACGGTATTCCTGCGGTGAATAAACCACCATGTACGGCGTCTTACTCTGCTCCATTACAAAACGATGCTGATAACTGGATAGGCTAAATATATTGGATGGCTTAACCTCAAATTCATCCAATCCAATCATCTTCACTGGCTGAAACTGCGGATCCAACAGAAGAACTTTTGGTGCAAATACTCCAGCGGTCTTCATCCAGCTCTTCAGGTCAACACTCATACGATCCACATTCTGGGGGATGACGAAGCCTACAAAGTAACTTTTACCTTCAGGAAAATCACCTACCTGAGAATATTCATCAATAGCAAAGTCGACACTATCGTCCGTCATCGGAATCCAAGAAAATTCACTGTATGAATTACAACAAGTCGCCGCAGTTATTGAAACGTTTTTGACCATCTCTGTTGTCGGGGAAGCCGCGCAGCCCATCAGGCTTGCTGCAAGCAGTGCTGCTAATGTTGTTTTAATCACTTTCATTTTTGAACTCCCGTACCCTTATTAGATTATTATGGGTATATAGCTATTTGTATCTCATTAAATCTACAGCAGAATCTAATAGATATATACTCAAAAAGGCAGCCCGAGGGCTGCCTTTGACACTAATCGGTTTAGAACCAGATTTCAGTGTGAACACCAACAACAACTTCGTCATCGCCGTTCTTTATACCAATCTGTTCTGCACTTGCGCGGTCATCAGCTTTGATGTAGCTCACGTAAGGTTTAATTTGTGGACGACCAAAGTAGTCAGCATTAACAGTGAATGCCGATGCTAGTTCTACGTTGTAGATATCACTTTCAACTGCGTCGCCTGTACGCCCTCCAAAATAACCTTCTTTACCTTCTTCATGACCGTAAGACGCAGTCATTTCAAGACGTAGGTTATCATTCACTTTATACGAAGGACGAACAGCAATTAGGTAACGCTTAAGGTCTTCCGCACCAAATAGTTCATCCAATGCACCAAGGTAAGTCAGCTCAGAACCCATCTGTAATTTATCAGTAATGTTTAGTACACCATAAGATGTCAAGAAGATAGATTGTGCATCGTCATTACCGCCAGACCAGCCGCCAAAGTTTACACCACGGTTTTGTGCAACACCTTCACCGTAAGCAATCGCTGTTTGCGTCCAACCGTCTAAACCGTAGTAGTCGCGGTTATAAGTGATCGAAGCACCGAAGCCACTGTCAGAATCTGAACCTTTGTTCGCCTGAGACATTAGTTTCAAGTCGAAATCAAAGCTACCACCAAGTGCTTGAACACCGTAGTAGTAGAAATCAACAGATGTCAGCGTAGAGCGATCACCTGCATCTTTTTTCTTGATTGTGCAATCAGTTGGATCAGTAGAAGCCGAACCGTCTTCTTTCTTACATTCTGTAATGCTGTAAGAATCAGCAGCACCGGCATCTGGATCCGCAGTTACAACAGCAAGACCAGCTGTGTTGCCAGCAAGCTTAGTTTGGATACCCGCACCAACACCTGAAGATTGTTTCCAGAACTCACCAGAAAGAATACCCGCAGAACGATTCAGGAAGCGTTGACCACCCCAGATAGACGTGTCTTCACCAAGGTATGAAATACCACCAATCTCTACATATGACTCTTTAACTTCAAACTGAGCAGTCGTGTTATCTTTTTGGCTACCTGAAGAAGAGTAAGCATATGAGTTACCGTTACCGTATTCTGAACGAACAACGAAGTCAGACCATACGCCATTTTGATGTTCAGTGTGTTTCTTAATTACGAACTCAACTTGGTTAGTACTTTTACCATGTGTACCAGCAGTTTTGTAGTCAGGCTTGCCGTATTCAGTATCAATAGATTCGCCTTCAGTCATACGGAAGTTCATAGAACCGTAACCGTGTACTTCCCAACCATCAGTCAGAACATCAGTTCCAGATTCAGCTGCTACGTTATAAGAAGTTAATGCTGCAAAGATCGCCGCTGCTACGGGTACTAACTTGTGTTTCATAGGAATGTCCCTTTTAATTTTTATGTCGGTTGCTATCTAGCAACCTTTCGGGACTAATATTCAGCTTTCGTTCAGCTATACACATCATCCTAACATCAGGATGAGAGGGAGGAGTAGAGGGGCGTAGTAATTAGGAGGTTAGTGTATTTCGTGACGAGCCTCACGAAGGTTAGGCGTATACCTGTAATAAAAATACGAAATGCAAAAGAAAAGTAAGACGTCAGTCACTTATTTCCAATAAAAACTGAATGTTCAGTTACTTAATTAATTTTCAAATTAACTCAAAAAAAACCTTACTGACTGAGTTAATAATAACTATTTAATAGCACTTGGAAAATTAAAAATAAGTAAAGAGATCTGCTTAATGTTTGTAAGGAAAACATCAAATAAACATAAAGCATTCGTCACTTGTATTTAATAATAATGGAGCAAGCAGTAACTTAATTAACCTTTCTCAAAAACATTTCTTGACTGAGATGATTTTCACTATTTAATAGCATGTATAAATATGTAAATAAGTAAAGAGAACGACTCAATGTTTGCGAAATTAGCTCAAGCTTATCCTTTAGGGGCTACATTATGTGATCAAGGTTGTAATTTTTCAATTCACAGTGCTGATAACCAAGAAATTAAATTAGTTCTATTCGACATTGAAAATAAAAAAACAATCATTGACTTTGACCATAAACACTTAGATATCCACTATACCTTCGTTCCTAATATTAAAGCAGGACAGGTTTATGGCTTTCAAATTAAAGACAAGCACGATGAAAGATTAATTCTCGACCCATATGCGCAGGCCCTCAATCAAACACCTTATTATGTAGAACCATTCACGGCAGAAGAAAGCTGGAAATTCACCAAATCTGTTGTTATCAACCATCAATTTGATTGGCAAAACACCGTCTTTCCACTGGTACCGTACGAAGAAACCATCCTGTGTGAAACGCACGTTAAAGGCTTTACTCAGCTTCAAGAGCATATTGAAGAGCAATACCGAGGCACTTACCTTGGTCTCTGCCAGCCAGCTGCAATCGAGTTCTATAAAGAACAAGGTATTACCAGCCTACAATTGCTCCCTGTCACTTCATGCATGTCTGAACCCCATTTGCTTAAGATGGATAAAGTGAATTTCTGGGGCTATAACAGCCTGTGCTTTATGGCACCAGAGCCGCGCTATGCGATGAGTGATGCCGTCACAGAAATGAAAACCATGGTAAGGGAGTTACACAAAGAAGGTATTGAAGTCATCATGGATATCGTGTTCAACCACACAGCCGAAGGCGGTGAAGGTGGACCCAAATTCCATTTGAAGTGTTTGGATAAGAATTATTACCTTCTTGATAAAAATGAAAATCATCACAACTATACGGGCTGTGGTAATACCGTTGATCTTACTTATCAGCCGAGCCTAGCTCTTGTAATCGATACTCTTCGACACTGGGTAACCCATTACCAAATAGATGGTTTCCGATTTGATTTGGCTGCAACACTAGGACGTAACGGGCATCGTTTTGACTCCCAAAGTGCCTTCTTTAAAGCCATTGAACAAGATCCAATTTTACAAAAGGTAAAATTGATTGCTGAACCCTGGGATGTAGGTCCTGACGGCTATCAACTCGGTAATTTTCCACGAGGCTGGAACGAGTGCAATGATAAATTCCGTGATACCGTTAAGAGTCATTGGCTAGGCGATAAGAACAATATCAAAGAATTTGCAACTCGACTAATGGGATCTCGCGATTTCTTCAGTGCGGGAGGTTGGCCTGACAAACTACCCGTCAATTTCATTTCCTATCATGATGGTTTCACGCTGCAAGATCTTGTGTCTTACAACCATAAGCACAATGAAGCGAATGGTGAAAGAAACCTTGATGGACATGGTGATAATCGTTCATTTAACCACGGGGTTGAAGGGAAAACAGATAACCTGTCGGTTCTGTATAAGCGCGAACGTCAAAAACGCAATCTTATGACAACGCTACTATTTAGCTTTGGGATTCCTCATCTACTTGCAGTAGATAGCCTATCTCATACTCAAGGTGGCAATAACAATGCTTACTGCCAAGATAATGAGATAAGCTGGGCCAACTGGATATTATCACCTGATAATATCAGCTTCAAAAACTGGCTAGCAGGAATGGTAAAAGCCAGAAAAGAAGTAATGAGTCCATTTATTCGGGCATTCAGTGGTCGTGAACGTGGACACCACCGCATTCGTTGGAACCATTCGAATGGTAAACTAATGAACACTGATGATTGGCAAAACCTTGAAGCCTTTGCTCTCTATCTTGGCCTATATAAAAATGGTAAAGAGTTGTTATTCCTAATAAATAGCTCAACTATTCCAACACGATACCGTTTACCAGCGGGCGGTAAATGGAGTATTATATGTGATACCTCAGAGTCTGTTCTTGGTAACCGTCAAACGCAAACCACCTACATGCAAAGTACCCAATCGATCACAATACTCTCTCGAGAGTAGCAACGTATTGGTACATTTCATTGAATAAACCCAGTAGAGCAATAAAACGCTTTCTAATAGGAAATCACTTACGGTACTGGGTTTATCTTTTATGTAACGGACATTCTTTATGCTGCCAAGTTTTTATACGCTAACTCAATAACATTGCTCGCTAACCCTAAAGACAATAGATAATCACGCGTTATCGAGTGGCCATTATCAAAACATCCCTTTCCTAATGCTTGCTCTAGTGCATGTTCCAGCAAACGAATACTGCGATATTCCCCGATTGCCATCTGATTGGTTTTCAAATAACTATCCGCTATCTGTGCCTTGTCTGCACCCATGAATAACTGTAAAAAAGCAATGACAACGCCTGTTCGGTCAGATCCTAATCGGCAGTGAACATGATAAGGAGGCTGATGATCAGCAATCTGCTGAATCACTGCTTGAATACCAGTCTGGAATCCCAACTCATCTGGATTAAAACTCTCATCCCGATCAGACATGAAATACACCGTTTCATAAGCAACAGGCACACTTATCACACTCTTACCGAGCCACAGTGTTTTGTAGTAACTCGGTTCGGCTACCTGAAGGTATTCATCAAGTTCTTGCGCTGTTTCTGACAGATTGATAACAGTGCGTATATTGTTCATCTCCAGTAAACGCATGGCTATTTGTTGACGTTGAATTTCGATCTCTCTCAGTTTTGGATGGCTAGATCTTGAAGGAACAACGGGATGGTAAGAACGAAAGAGTGTCTGTTTCGCCAAATTCCCGCCGTTTATTTCTCTAAAATTGGCTAATACCCAATCAGACCTAAATTCACATGCCATCGTTTTAATTCGAAATGACTGCTCACAATCCTTGATAATTGTCTCTAAATCATCAGTCGTGATATCTTCAGGCAGTAATAAATAATTATAGCTACCATTGAATTGGTTATTAAAACAGTATCCGGCCGGGTGATTATCTTTATATGGCAAAGGCTGTTTTTTTTCGTCATCCCAAAAATAATATTCGATATACCCCGAATTTCCGATTTTATTCACTGCCTGGCGACTTATTTTCAGTGAGAGTTTATTATTTATTTCAAGGAACTTGTATTCCTCTTTTTTTTGCCAATTCGTAAAACTACCAATCAAGTAGATGTGTTTTCCCTTCTGAGGAATATCAAAAACCACATCAGTACCTTCATATATATAATGCATCATATTTGACTTATCCCAAATAAAAAAAGGCTCTGTTCAAAAACAATTGAACAGAGCCAAGACAATGAAGAGAGTTAACCGTTACCTATAATCAAACAAGGTAACTTAACGCGTTACAATTAAATCAAAACAGCAAAAGACTCAAAAGGCTTCAAGGTTAAGGTTGAGCTTAACTGCTGATGTGAGTCATAGTTGCAAATAATGCATTCGGCATGTTCAGTTCGAAGCGGCTCTGGCATCGCAACAGTGACTTCTTCGCCCGTAAAGTTATTAAGTACAAATAAACGATGTTGGGAATCAGAACGAAGGTACCCGAATACCTGTTCATGATCTTCAAATACCGGCTCAAAAGCACCATGTACAATCACTGGTAGTGACTTACGCAGTTGAATCAATTTTTGATAGTGGTAGAAAATCGAGTTCTGATCTTCTAGCGCAGCATCTACGTTGATTTCTGAATAGTTAGGATTAACCTGCAACCACGGTTGCTGCTCTGAGAAACCCGCATTTTTATTGGTGTTCCACTGCATTGGTGTACGGCCATTATCACGGCTATTTTCATGCACCGCTGCTAACATGGTTTCAGGCGCAACACCATTTTCTGTACGTTCTTTGTAGAAATTCAAAGTTTCGATATCACGGTAGTCATCAATGCTGTCAAACGCAACATTCGTCATACCTATCTCTTCGCCTTGATAGATATACGGCGTACCTTTCATCATATGCAATGTTGTAGCGAGCATTTTAGCGGATTCGACACGATACTGGCCGTCATCGCCAAACTTTGATACTGCACGAGGAAGGTCATGATTGTTCCAGAACAGTGAGTTCCACCCCTCATCAGCCAGCTCAATCTGCCACTTAGTTAACGCATGCTTGAATTTAGGTAGATCAAGCGCAATCGGATTCCATTTGTCACCATACTTCCAAGTCAGAGAAATATGCTCAAACTGGAAAACCATTGAAAATTCGTTACGCGCAGGATTACTGTACAACTTGGCAGTTTCAGGGGTCGCGTCCCACGTTTCTCCTACGGTGAGCAGATCTTTATCACCAAACGTTGCTTTATTCATTTCCTGCAACAACGGGTGAAGACGAGGCCCATTACCCGTGATTTTCTTATCAATTTCTTTACCAATAAGATCGATAACGTCAAGACGGAAACCACCAATACCTTGATCGATCCACCAGTTCATCATCTTATGCACTTCTTCTTGAACTTTGGGGTTTTCCCAGTTCAAGTCTGGTTGTCTCTTAGAGAAAATGTGGTAGTAATATTCACCCGTGGTGTCATCAAATTCCCAAGCACCACCGCCAAAGACCGACCCTTGATCATCAGGCACTGAACCATCTTCATTAGGCTGACGCCAAATATAGTAATCACGATATGGGTTATCTTTCGATTTACGTGATTCGATAAACCATGGGTGTTCATCAGATGTATGGTTAACAACTAAATCCATAATGATGCGAATATCACGCTGTTTGGCCTCAGCAAGTAATTGCTGCATATCTTCCATCGAACCGAACTCTGCGGCGATATCTTGATAGTCAGAAATATCATAACCATTATCATCCATTGGTGAACGATAAACAGGCGACAACCAAACAACATTAACACCTAGTTTTTTGATGTAATCAAGCTTGCTGATGATGCCTTGCAGATCACCCATGCCATCGTTATTTGAATCGCAAAAACTGCGAGGATAAACCTGATAAACAACAGCATCATGCCACCATTTTGGGGTCATTTTCATGGACAAAGGCTCCCTTAAACAAGCTTCAGTTAAACAGTGATACCTTTAATATTGGTATCTTTAATATTGATATCATAATCGTTTGTTTGACTGCTTTAAAATACCCTATCCAGCTCGTGATATAGGTTTTTCCTATATCACCAATAATTAAGGAGATCGAGATCGCAATTTCAAACCAATAAGGATGCCAAGTAAATTCAATAAATGTGAGACTTGTCGTCAAACTCTTTATTGACCGTATTCCTCGCCTTATGGATAAAAGCTACAAACAATTTCTGGTCGTCGCTGAGCTAAGTAATATTAGCCTTGCAGCTAATCATCTCGGCCTTAGCCAACCAACCCTAACGAATAACATGAAGAAGCTGGAGGCAAGCTTTGGCGTACCTCTTTTTATCCGAAAATCGAAAGGGGTTGAACTCACTGAATATGGTGTGCTCCTTCAAGAACAAGCGCTTGAACTACAGCGACGACATGACTCATTACTGCATAAGATGGCTGATCTTATTGAGAGAAAAACTGAAAAAATCAAAATGGGTACTGGTGATGCATGGTGGGAAATTTTTGTAAAACAAGCATTGCAGCAATATAGTACCAGCAACCCTTCAATCTCTATTCAGCTGGAATTTGGTAACCACCTTAAGCTGATGGATATGCTCATCCATGGTCAAATCGACCTTTTTGTTGGTCATGAAATTGTTGGTTTGTCTCATCGGTGTAACGTCACATTCATCCCCCTTCTACAAGATAAAGAAGCAATGTTCGTACACCAAAACCATCCACTACTGGTGAACCATCGGGAAGAAGATATGGCGCTTTATCCTCTATTGCAGGTAACACCAGATTCAGAAGCTTACCTGCATCTAATAGAAAACCCACAGCCCAAACAGCTAGAAAGAGATAGACAAAAGGTATCAGAACGCATCGTTTACGAGATCAACTCACTGACTGCCAGTATCGATATGCTAGCCTCGACAACCGCAATCATGCCGTATCCAATGAGTATGACTGACTACTTCGCGCAGGTAAATATTGTCCCGCTTCCATTAAAAAAAGAAGGACAAAAAGGTACGGTTGGGATCTACCATTTAAATGAGTTTTTGGTCGACCATGTTGCGGATATCAAACAGCAGCTCATTTTGAATGGCCAGTTAACTCAAGTGTAATACCAAATCGATAATGACATAGAGAGACGTAAACAAAAAATCACTGATTCACGAACTCAATACCAGCTTAAGCTCAACTTTTTTCTTCACCGACAGTGCCGCTGTACTGACGCTCACGACGCCATCTTGCTGCGCCCAGCCGGAGATAAGTTTGCCGTTAAACTCAATAGCCTTCACTTTCCCTTCAATACCGTACCACTCAATGGAAAGAGGGCGGGCTGTAGGAGCATCGCGGTAATCACCTTTTACTTCAACAATAAGCAACAATCCTTCTTCTATTTCGCGGGTTGTCAGGCTTGTCTGTCGCAGTTCCCCTTTCAGGTAAGCATTGCTGGCACCGTCGTCTTCATACAAAGTGAAAGTACCTGGCGAACCGTAAATTTTCGCCGCCAACGTTAAAGGCACATCGCTGGTTAGTGGCATTTTCTGCTGTGGATTCACAGGAATAATAGCACCATCACGGGCAAACAACGGCAAACGTATCACCCCGTTATGATAAACCGGCAGCTGCTTACGCGACTCGCCTTTACTGACAGTCATCTCACCGGTGCGGTAGTCATACCACTTACCCGCAGGCAAATACAGATCCACCGATTTTTGCCCCATTTTGGCAATGGCCGCCCCCATCAAGTCTTTGCCCATCATCTTTTGACCAGGCAGGTTCACTGCCTGCAGATCACTGCCATAGTAATAATCCATTGACGGGAAAACCGGTTCAGCCGAATTATTGGCGCGATGGGCAAGTGAATAGAGGTAAGGGATCAGCTGATAACGCAGTTTGATACTGGCTTTGTTGCTGGCCAGATCACCCACCCTATCCGGCGCAGTTTCCTTACAGTTGCACAGATTTTCTGTATGCGGACGAACCGGTACTTCAAACAACGAGCTGTAAGCAAACCACTGGGTGTAAGTTTCATTGAGCGCAGCTTCTCCCTCACTAGAAGTTACACTTAACGCCCGGCGGTGGAAACCACCGATATCTGAGCTATAGTAATCAATGCCAGATAACATCATATTTGGCTGCATACTGTATTGGGTAGCAAGACTCTCAAGGTTAGTACCAATGTCAGCAGACCACATAGTCGCACCAAAACGCTGGATACCCGGCGCGCCGGATCGTGACATCATAAATGGACGCACTGTCGTTTCATTACGCTGATAGCCGTTATAAATACTTTCAATCCATTTGTAGTTAAAGACATTATGAACATCGTTATGCGGTTTATCACCGAAATAGACGCCGCGCGCGTTATACATTTCAGGCTCACCGAGATCAGTCCAGTGCCCTATTACCCCCATTTTAATCAAGGGATCACGTTTCCAGTCATGCCAGTAATCACCACCAGCAATATTGGTCCAGTCGATCATACCGCCTTTACCCCACCAATAACCGGCACCATTGGGATCAGTATCGATCGCCTTACCCGTTTTCAGATCTTTTACCAAATAGCCTTTGTCATCCAAGGTCTGATGTTCATCCAGCCCATCACTGACATAAGACTCCTCGATCAGCATCATGCCGACTCCCTTCGTCTTCAAAGACTGGATTTTCTTTTCCGGCTCAGGGAAATTTTTAGCATCCCAGGTTAAGGTACCCATTTGGCTGGTTGGGCTGTAACCGTCAACATTACCGAACCACTGCAGATCCATGACCACCCCGTCGATCGGGAACGCTTGCTGTTTTAAGGTTTCCAGTTTGTCATCCAGCTCCTGCCAGTTATCAAAACCATATTCCGACAGCCACATACCAAACATTTTGCGCGGTGGAACCAAAGGATTGCCCACCAGTTTCATATATTGCTGCCTGAGTTCGGGTAATCCCTCGCCAGCCATCAGCAAAAAGCTCGGCTCACCCTGCGACACCGTAACCTTCCAGGGCGCTGCCGTGAAATCCCAGCTGGCCGCGTAGACAGTATCAAGATACAAGGCATAATTTTGCTGCTGCGAATTGGTTGCGTACAGGATCGGGAACTGGGTATTGCCTGTGCCGCCACCCTGATAGCCTTCCATTTTATTGCCACCCTGGCGCTTAAAGCCAAGCCAGTTGCTGTTCAACTTACCCGGTTCATGAAATTCCTGACCCAGCCCATTAAGCTGGTAGTCACCTTGCGAAAGCAACGTAAAGCTACGGTCCTTGTTAGGGCAAATTTCAGTAAGCGCCCCTTGCTTAAGGGACGCCACGGAAACACACAAGTTTTGAGGATTAACCGTCACTTTAAGATCTTGTGTCGTAAAACCATCGGAGGTTTTCTTAAGCTTAATGGCTCCATTTAGTTTAGCCGTGTTGATCAGCTCCGTGGTTGGTAAAGCGGTATCTTTAGACTGGGCTTTATAGGCAATATGAACGATATCATCGCTTAACACATCAATTGCTAAGTCCTGCCCCTGCTGCTGTGATTTTTCTAGCAACATAGCTTGATACTGGTTTACTATTTCACCGTCTAACTCTTGCTGTAATGCAGATAGAAATGCTTGCTGACTGTAGTAGGTTTTCCCAACCAAAGGCTTAAGCACTTTACGCACGTTAACTTCAGGGATGGCTTTGCGCATCCGAAAGACATCTGCGACATCCAGACGATAGCTGATCTCGCTTTGATAACGAAAGTGTTCGATCTCTGCATAAGCAGAACAACTCACCGCCAGCAAACTAGGCAGAGTGATTCCCAACATCAGGTGCTGAATTGGCATTTTCTTCATATAATGTGTTTCCGTCGCTATCTTTAAATTTTACTTTCAAGTTGTTTTAAAATTGCCGAACTTACATTCAGGATCATTTCCCGCACCGGTTCGACAGTCATGAGGTCAGGCTATTGATATATGGTGCTCAAACTCCTGTCCGAGCGGATCGACAATGGTCAATTTGAGCTGCTCATATGGCAGTTCTCCCTTGGCTTTCACATCCAACTGGATCTCTTTATCCGCGTCATAAAAGACCTTGATTTTCAGGCTAGCCTGCTCAGCTTTCTGCCAGTTATGAGTGACTCCGTCATCATGGTATAAAAGGTGTTCAGCACAACTGCGCAGATATACGAGACACTCTAATGAACTGAGATCTTGCGCTTCAACATGATTGGCAGAATCGGCCAAAGGCAATATTGAATCCGGACGCAGAAAGAGCGCCATTTCGGCCAAATCCAGAGGCAGATAATGGTGTCCTTGCGGCATGACGTTTAAATCAAATTCATCATGCTGTTTGACCTTCCACAACAACATGCTTTCTGGCAAGTAAACATAACGGCCGGAGGCATTCGGTTCGAGTACTGGCGCACACATTAAAGTGCGCCCGATCAGCAGCTGATCTTCGACATTTTGCGCTGCCGGATCTGCGTATTCCAGCGGCAAAGGCCAGAATAGATTCTCGTTCTTTTGTGCAGCCTGCATAAACTCAGAGTAGAGATGAGGGATCAACCGATATCGCAGCTTAATATGCTGCCGCATAATAGTGAGCGCCCGATCACCAAAGGCGTAAGGCTCTTGGCGGCGTGTTCCCAAACCGGAATGGTTACGTAGCAGAGGAGTAAAGACCGCAAATTGTACCCAGCGACACATGAGTTCTCTTGTTGCATTGCCGGCAAAGCCACCGACATCTGCCCCACTATAGAGGTAGCCACACATGTTTACGCCCGGCATCATGGCGACATTGAGCTTTAAGTGCTCCCACCAGCTATGGTTATCACCCAGCCAGATCCCCCCGTAACGATGCCCGCCGATAGCTGATGCCCGCGAGAACATTAAAAAACGTTTGTCAGGATCAAGCAGCGCAAAACCTTCGGCAGCAGCCTGAGTCATTTTCTGGCCATAGAGGTTATGGACCTGTTCATGATTTATTCGGCTGCCATCTTCTATTTGATGCCAGATCGCCTGATAGTCTTCACGACGATTAGAGAGATTATCAAATGCACCTTTGAGTTCGAAAAATTCATGCACGCCGATGTTTTTACCTTTGCATTTTTCGGCATGCTCAATGGCCTGCTGCAATCCTTGCGGCGAATAAAACAGCGCCGGTTCATTCATATCGTTCCAGAATCCGTCAATGCCCTGATCGGTAAGAAACTGATATTGCTTTCCCCACCACTGACGTACTTCCGGTTGGAAAAAATCAGGAAAAGCACACAAACCCGGCCACACCGCAGCCTGAAACTCTTCTCCAGTTTCCGTTTTGCAGAAATAGCCCTTTTTGTGCCCTTCCTGGTAAACACTGTAGTTCTCAGCCACTTTTACCCCGGCATCGATGATCGGGATCAGGCGAATGCCTTGCTGCTTAAGTTCAGCCACCCAGTGGGAAAAATCCGGAAAACGATTCTGATCTATGGTGAAGTCTTTAAACTCCTCCATATAATCAATATCGAGATAAACCGTGTCACAGGGAATATCAAAATGGTGAAAATTTCTCACCACCTCATTAACCGCATTTTTATCATAGTATGACCAGCGACACTGCTGGTAACCAAACGCCCAGCGCGGCGGAATATAAGGCTGACCAATTAAACTGCGAAAATCACGCACCTGCTGCTTGGCACTAGGGTCCGTAAATTCAAAAATTCGTACATTATGTGCAGGTATATGAATATAGAGCTGGTTGGGATCAGAAAAACCGAGATCCAGCGTCATCTCGCTGGGAAAATCAACAAACAGCGCAAAGTTGTTTTCGCCTTTTATCACCAGAAAAGGATGTGCACCATACAACGAGGTTTTATCCGGCAAGTGGCGAAACTCATCGTTGCACCAGGTTTTAAACAGCTGGCCACGCTTGTTCAGCTTGCCCATGTTTTGTCCCAGCCCATAAATGGCATCACCTTCTGCCATCGTATAACGAATATGGACACCATGAGCATCTTCTGTGATGGCAGCATACTGGCAGGGCACAGCTATTCCAGTCTTAGGTTGAAAGCCAGAGCTGGGTTCTTGTCTAATTTCTCGTTCATATTGGGGCTTGGCAATAATCGCGCCCGTTGCGAAAGGTTGCCCAAAAACAAAAGCAGTAATCGATGAGCTAAATTGTTGTATTGAGAATGGCATTTAATCCTCACTGAATCATCCATAAAACAGAAGGCGGCCAATATACTGCAAGGAAAAAACGCTTAAAAGATCTTAATTTCAATACTTTACTTATGCTAGCGGCATCACAAAACGTACAGATTAAAACGCATCCAAGTCACAGAATGCGGTAATTACACTGGTTTAAAATGACCATTTACACTTGGCTTGATTGCCACTGTTCCTCAGCGTTTCATTACTTCATTGACTTTACTTATGACAAAACCAATAGCGCAATGTCGCTGGCTTTCTTTTATGATCAGCCTTCTCGTTGTTATAGAATGTGCCAGGTAAGCTGGGGATATAGCTTATTTATTTTTGTTTATCAATAAGGTTGAACTGTGCTGAAACAATTCGTATTCATAGCCGCTGGCATATTCAGCACAACTGTAAATGCAGCATCGTATTTACCACTATTTAATGACATTGGTTTTACCGACGATATAGAGCAAATTGCATCACGTCCGAATGCATATGAGTGTTCCGATTTATACAATGCCAAAGCGTATTGCTTAGATAGACCGTCTTATTATGGAATAGACGATCTTACATTAGTGGTTTATAGCCAATTGACTTCTACTGCTATCGAAATCGGGAGAACCAAGCCATTATCCACAATAAAAAATGTTGAATTGAAAGCTCCACTCACCTTAATTAACTACAATTCACTTCTTGCTAGTTTGCGTCGTGATGGTTATGTTTTTAGCTATCTGGAGGTAAATGGACAACATTTAGATGTCTTGGCTGGATTGCAAACCTTAGATCGCCAAACTCTAGATGATCAGATGTTTATGCTTGCCAATAGCGCCAGCTATAATGCACAGCGTAAGTATTTAATGATGGATAAGGCTACCTTCTCGCGTGCTTATCAAAAGGGTTACCGTAATATAAAACAATGGCGCAACATAGGTGAGGAGGGAAATCCAGAAAGTGAGGAAGATAAGCTTGCTACGTTCACGGTTGTTGATGACACCATCACTATATTATTTGAATATCCGTTTATGAAGCCAGGAAAACAATAGAATTTACATGACATCTCATATAGAAAATAGCATCAATCATGAACGAAAAGCCCTCATAGAGGGGTTTTAAAACAAGCCTAACACATTGTTTTAAGTAATAAAAATCAAACCATCGACCACATTGTGACCGTTATCGAAAAGCCGCTTACTATAAGCGGCTTCACTTGCCTTTCATTTCCATCTACATACAATTACCGCATTGTCTGCCACTTTCGGTGCTGCTATGTCCACCTACAAAGCCATGTGCCCACTATGCCACGGTACCAAAACGGTTATACGAACCAGTAAGCGGATCACGCCTCGTTACCAACTTTTATATTGTGACTGTCTTAATGAAGACTGCCTCACTCGCTTTACCGTGGATTCAACCACCGGGCACATTATTCATACCTTAAATAAAAATACCCCACCACAAAAGCAGAACGACCAACTATCGCTCGAGCTCCCCCTCTAATTTTTCTCTCGCCTGCTCAAAAATATCAGCATCCATCTCAATACCAATAAATTCCCTATCCAATACCTGGCATGCCTTCCCAGTCGAACCACTCCCCATAAAACAATCCAGCACTACATCCCCCTCACGGCTACTCGCCTTAATAATATGCTCAAGCAAGGCGGCGGGTTTTTCACAAGGGTGTTTACCAGGGTAATACTGCACCGAACCGAATGACCACACATCCGTAAAAGGAACGGCTTTCGTCACGGTAAAAGGCCGTCTAAGTCGTTGGTACTCAGCCTTCAAATCATCGTACTGACAAACCAGCACCTGATAATCACTGTTTAATCCCTCAAGTCGAACACGCAGCGCATCATGACTTTCTGGCAAACTGGCTTTTTCATAACGGGCGAACAAAGCCTGTAATTGTTCATACTGCACTTTGGAGGGCAGCTTCCATTGCGACGTACTGAACCAATGGGACGACATTTGCGTACCCGTCGCTTCATTAATCGCTTTGGCAGGAATAGCAAGTCGCTCTTTCGCCTCTTTGAAATAACCAATCAAGGGTGAAAACACTTGCTGCTTGAGGTTTTGGCATTTCTGATGATACGTTGACGCCCCCTTCGCAAACCCCTCAGCACCATAGTGACTACACATAATAATACGCTCAGTCGCGGGGAAGAATGCACGTAAACTTTCTTTGTTCGCTTTATTCCACGGTCCACTCGGCTTGGCCCAGATAATATGATTGAGCACATCAAAGCGTTGTTTGAGTAAGATTTCAGTTTCAGCCGATAAGCGAGAACTGCAAAACAGGTACAAGGTGCCCGACGGTTTCAATACCCGCCATAATTGGGCGGCTACACTATCAAGCCAAGACAAGAACGCCTCGACATTCGGCCACTGATTATCCCAGGCATCACGTTTGATTTGGTAATACGGCGGATCGGTGACAATCAGATCAATACTGTTGTCAGGCAGTGTCTTCAGGATGATTAAACAATCATCCTGATGTAGAGTGAGGGGGTTTAGATTCATTACTGTTTATTCCAGCATTGACGCTCGGGGCGTTCTGGTCAGTAATATACTTACAACGTGGGCACTTTATTTTGATGTGCCCGTATTCCATATAACAGAGCTTCTTTGAGCATCGAGGGCAAAGAACAGGTCGCATGGCAACTCTCGATATACTGTGTAAAACGCCAGTATATCAAGCATTACCCCAAATAAAACACGCGCCTTATTCACCCACCATGCTGGGTTGCTCAAACTCAATACGCAGATTAGCCGGTAAGATAAGATTGATCCCCGTAATGAGCTTTTGCATCGGCCTAACTTCATTCTCATAATACATGGCGCTGTACTGCAATGGATTGCCCAGACTCGCGCCTTCTGGTGGCAATATCCCCCCCAATCCCGCAGGGTAACGGTGGGATACGATCACCTCTTGCGACGACACTTTCTTGATACCTTCGTATTCATCCTTGGTACCCGCATTACCCACAGGGATAAGTTGCACACCTTTTTCTTGCCCGTTAGGGATATTAATCAACATGGATGAAAAATTACCAACACCTCTCGATTGCTTCAATGCCTCAGCTAGCTCATCTTCCGATGCAGGTGTCATATTGGGATCGGTCATATACAGGATAAACCCCATGTGCATGCCGTTTTTGTAATAGCGACGGCGAAAGCGGGTCGCATCTTGCGACAATAACGCCGACTCAACACCGGATAAATAATCCGGTAACCCATAGATATTCTGGCGGGGGTCATACAGGCGTATTTGACAAATTTCATCCGGCTTATACCAGGTACGGGTATCATCGGCATTCAATCGCACAAAGCGGTTATTTTTACCGCGGCGCGTATATTGCGCCATAACATGACCCAGACGTAACGGTTGACCAAACACATTCCTAAAGACTTGTACGTAGGCATGCCCGAACGTCACCAAGTCCTTACACACGCACATCATGTCAGCAAACGATAACGTGTCGGTTTCCACAAAATCCTTTGACAGGATACGAGTTCGCGCTTCAACAATGGCCCCGTGGTACGAGTTGATCATGAGCATGTCAGACAACACCCCTGGCTCTATGGGCGGGGTATAAAAGCCTTCATACTCATCAAATTCCACATCGCTGCACGCAATGGGGTTATCGAGCTCCACGCGATCGATGCCCCCGAACGTAATGACCGCCGAATCCTTATCGACAGAAGTGTCCACTGCAGGGGAATTAACCGGCTTTCGGTTAACGTATCGTTTTTTTGCCATTATAAATTTACTCGTATGATAGAGGTACGTTGCACACTGGCATTGAGCTCTTCACAGGCCACCGCGTGCGCTATCGCAAAGAAATCATCCGCATGTCCGGTCTCCTCCGTCCGCTCCGCGGCAAAGGTCATGGTACCGTGACCGGTCTGTTTACGTTTGATGGCCATAAAAGACGGCGCAATCGTTGCAAAGTTAGCCGTCCACTTCAGGCGGCTGGTACTGATTAAGTCCATGACCTTGAGCACCAGTTTCTGTTTACTTTGTTGTGTATAGTTAATCAGCATCACATTGGGGTAAAACGCCTTGATCATCTCTCCGACACCGCTACCAATCCCGCTGCAGTCAACCCCGATATGTCGCACGTTATAACGCGCCGTCAACGCTTGTACTTGTTCAGCCTGCCATGACCAGTGAAACCCTCGCCACTCAAATTCTTCGATAACCCGAAACGGCCCACCTTTCTTTTTCGGCATGGCCAGCACATAACATTTCGCCAAGTCCCCGATACGGGCCGGGTCATAACCAATAGCCACCTCCTCATCCCCCAATGGGCGAGCCAGTGACAAATCCACATCCGGCCAGGTATCTTCCCGAATACACCGGGTTAACGCATTCAGTGTAAAGATACTGTCCGCTTCATCCATGAACTCTGCATCGTAGAGATAAGCAAAGGAGTCTGCATTGCAGCGCTCTCTTAGGTCATCAATATCAATATCGGGGTTGCCACCATCGATGGCATCTTGCAAGGTGATGACATAACGCCATCGCTTATCAGGGCAAAGCTGGGGATGCTTACGCAACGTATCTTTGGAGGGGAACGGCACATCGGCCCTGTCCATGTTGCCTTTTTTCCAATACGCACCCGACCACACCCGATAGGCTCCGTGTTGGCGGGTAGACGGGGTGGAAATCACCGTGATACGGCGGTCTTTCAGGGTACTCATTGCCCCAGCGGTTTCGTATATCCCCTCGAACTTGCCTATCCAACAGGCTTCATCGATGTACAAATCAGAGCTGTACGATTGGGCGGTATTACGGTTGGTGCCGATGAACCGAAACTCCGCCCCATTGGGCAGGCGTATCGGGTTGCCTTTTAATTCAATATCAAAGTATTTAAGCGCAAGCTGGGTAATGTACGAGCGAAACACTTCCGCCTGGGCGCGAGAGGCTGATAAGAACGTCTGGTTACGCCCGGTCTCCATGGCGACATACAGTGCTTCACCCGCCGCCTCAAACGTTAAACCCACTTGGCGGGACTTAATCGTCCAGCGCTCTTTTTGATGGCGCGCTTTAAATAACACTTTCTGGTAGTAATAAAGACCGTCTATCCACTGCTGCCAGCGCGGATCGTCAACGGCAGGAATATCATTCTTGCGTTTTCTTTTTTTCTTTTTATCACCACCAGATGATGCGTGATGTTCACTCACGTCACCCGAGGCCAATGCCGCCTCTTGCACCCGCAAGCTCAACTCGCGCTCTTTCAGTCGCATGTTGGCATCTTGCAGCTTGATAAGGTTAGCGACCAAGCGGTCTATCTCATCGAGCTCACACCGTTTTTTAAAATCGCGGTTAGTCAGTTGCGCCAAGCGGCATTCAAGCTGTTTTTCAGCCCCAAAGGCGGACAGTAAGTCATTCCAGCCTTCTTTGTTTATCCAGTTGTAAACCGTCCTAACGCTATTGATATCGAGCTTTTGCACGATTTCTTTAGGCGTCATGCCGGCAAGATACAGATCTTTGACCTGCTCTTTTATGTCATCTGAATAACAGCTGCTTCTACTTGTTTTCATTCGCGCAGTCTATCAACTCCCCCCACTATCCCGTGCTGAAAAAAGTTGTAAACAGGGGGGTATCACAACTCTCACCAGTACCCATTTTCCTGCCCGCGTTTTATTGTCACGCCATCACATAAGAGGAATACGTGTTATGCCATTACAGAGTGGGTTTCTTAACGTCGGGACCAGCGGTAAAACCGTGGACGGACGCACCATTGAGGTGTCATGGCTGGAAGAGGCCGCTGAAACATACGATCCCGACTTGTATACCGCCGTTATCGACCTTAATCACTGGGATCCACGCTGGGCAGGCACGTTTGGCAAAGTGCTTGCCATCAAGATGGGCAAGAACAAGCTGGGTGAGCCCACATTATTAGCCAACCTTGAGCCCAATGAAGCGCTGATTGCCATGAGCAAAAAAGAGATGCTATTTAGCTCCGTGTCACTGTTGCCTGATTTCAGAGAAACCGGCAAGCACTACCTTGAAGGGCTTGCAGTCACCCCTAAACCCGCTTCGGTGGGTACAACCCAGCTTAAGTTCGCCAGCAAAGCAGGCAATGACAACGCGATCTCAACGGACTTTATCCCCATAGAATTGAGTTTCACCGATAACATGGACGTGCCGCCGGACGATGACAAATTATTTAGCCGCTTCCTCAAGCGCATGTTTACCCATGATGACAGTGTTACCCCTCATGAACAGGACACCACTATGAGCACCGCAGCATTAGAAAAGCGCTTCGACGCCCTCGAAGAGAAAATAACGACCTTTTTTGCCAAGCAGGATAAAACACACCCTGACACGCCCACCGCTGACACCTTGGCGGAGGCTGAAAAAGTGCTAAAAGCCAATGGTTATTCACTGACCAAAGAGCCTAGCAAGGAAGAGTTAAGTGCCGCGCAAGCCTTACTCAAAGCCAAAGGGTTTGCGGTTGAAAAAGAAGCCAGCAAAGAAGAGATTGCCGCTGCGCAAGCCTTGCTTAAGACAAAAGGCTTTGCCGTGTCAGAGCCCACAACGACGGACAAGCCGAAGGATGATGCCGTGAGTACGGGCAAAGAAACCACCATTACCCGTGAAGAATTTGCCGTGCTTCAGGAAAAGTTTGCAGATGCCAAAGTGACCGAGTTCAACTTCACGGCCAACAACGACAATGCAGGTAGCCAAGGGGACGACGAGTTCCTATAACACAGGCCATCACTCACTATCATTTATCAATTTTAAGAGGTCACCATGGCACAATCCGCTTTCTGCGACACCGCCACCACCAAACGCATTGGCGACATGCTTGCACGCACCCGAAAAGCTTACAGCACCACCCGTGATGGGGTGTTCTTCTCCATTGATGCGCCCAAAGAAACCAAACTCAAAACAGCCATCATGGAGTCCAATGATTTTCTAAAAAAAATCAACACGTTCGATGTGCAGCAAATCAAAGGGCAAGCCGTTACCGTTGGCAGTGACACCCTCTCGACAGGCCGTGATAAAGAACGCTTCAAAGGGATCACCCCGAACATTGACGGCTACGAATACGAGCTGGCTGTCACGGACAGCGTGGTGTACATCACCTGGGCGCGGTTAGCCGAATGGGCCAACTCAGGCGGTCAAAAAGAGTTCGAGAAAAAACTCATGGCCTATGTCACCACCCAAGTAGGCAATGACATGCTCCGCATCGGCTGGAACGGCACCCACAGTGCCATCATTACCGACCCAAAAGCATACCCGAACGGGGAAGATGTGAATGAGGGCTGGCATGCCCGCGCTAAACGCCTTGCACCTGGACAAATTGTCGGGGCCACTCCCGGGGATGCCGATATTTATTTCGACCCGGACGGTACCCGTGACCCAACCACAGGCGAGGCATTGTTTGATTACAACACCCTAGATGCCATGGCGTCGGATTTGATCAACAACGTGCTACATCCTGCCTTTCGTGAAGCCTCAGATTTAGTGGTACTGGTCGGACGCGATCTCATTGCTGCGGCCCAGTACCGCCTATTCAGTGAAGCGGACAAACCGAGCGAGCACAATGCCGCCCAAAAACTGGATAAATCCATCGCAGGACGCCCTGCTTACGTGGTGCCATATTTCCCTGGCTCACGCATGGTGGTGACATCACTGAAGAACCTGTCTATTTACACCCAAAAGGGCACCCGCAAGCGCAAGGTGAAAGACAATGACGACTTAGGCCGTCTGGAATCCTTTTACTGGCGCTTTGAGGGCTACATGATAGAAGAAGTCACCAAGTACGCTGCCTTTGATGAAAACAGCGTCATTATTGGCGTACGCCCTGAGGTACCCGATGGTCCGGTTATCACGACCCCATTAACCGATATCACCGTGGTGATTGGAACCGATGCCGTATTCACCATTACTGCCGATAACACCGACCGTTACATCTGGACAGTGGGTGGCACAGTGCAAAGTGAAGTAAGTGACACACTGACCGTGGACACTACCGCACAGGGCGTCGGCAGCTTTGCCGTGACGGTTGAATGCATCGGGGATGGCGGCAGCGAAGCCAGCAGCGCCACCTTGAACATTAACGTTGCCGCATAAGGATCAAACCATGGTATCGCCACTACAGCGCCGACGTCAGCGCATTAAAGCGACGGTTGAGGCCACTCGCGCCATACAGGCTCACGCTGACGACACAGGCAGTGGCGACCTCATAAAGAGCGATTCACCACAACCGGGTGAATGGTCTGTGGTGCGTGCTGCGATAAAAAAAGACAAAGCAGCACTAAAAGGCATTAAACCCCTCAGCGACAAACTGGCCTACAAGGCGCGCATCTTGCCCCAGTACGACGACTATTTAGCGCGCAGCGATGCACCTGATGACATCACCATGCAGCTCATGGTGTGGCTGTTTGATTGCGGCAACTTACAGCGTGCTATGCCTATCGCGCTCAAGGGCGTGGCAAGTGGGGCCGCTATGCCGGAAGGATTTAAAGGGGATGTACCGACCTTCATTGCCGATGTGGTACTGGCCTGGTCAGAAGCACAGTTTCGGATAGGTCACAGCCCCGAGCCGTATTTTAGTGAGACGCTGGATAAGCTCATCAATGACTGGCACCTGTTTGAAGTGATAACCGCCAAGTATTACAAACTGGCGGGCTTAATGGCCCTGGGTAAATACAAGGCCAACATCAAACACGTTAGCGAGCCCGACGCCCTGAAATCGGCGCGGAGCCTATTTGAAAAAGCCGAACAGCAGTACTTAAAAATCGGGGTCGGCACCCGTATCGAACAAATCACATTACGTCTGGAAAAGATTGCACAATCGGTGCCGGACAACTAAGTAAAACGACTCTAGCAGCACCGTGGCCAGGTATAAAACGGCTATCGCCAAGGGGCATACTTGGCTGTTTTTTATCACTCATGGCCACACTCATTTAAAAGGCACGATATGTACCAGTACCGGATAACACCAGAAACCAGCACGCACACCGATACCATCACTAACGATGGGGGATTCTGGCCCGATATTGTGATGGCTAATTTTGTCAAAGAAGCCCGTATCCCGCCGCAATATGATGACGGGCAACAATATAGCGCCCTCATCAGAGCCATGGCCACCGCCAATATCGAACTCGCGAGCTGGACCGCCCGTCAGATTGAGCAAGGTAAAACCAGCTCCGACAAGGCAGGTCAAATTATCAATGGTGAGGGCGTAGCCACCGCTTTGTACAAAGATGCCGTCTATAACCGCGCGAAAGCCAATTTGCTGACGCACTTTGCCACCCTGAACCGCAAGGACGAGGCAGAAGCGCTCGCCAAAGAAAGCCAAGAGACCTATGACCGGTTGATCACTGAATACCAAAAATCCATTCGAACCATTCAGGACACTATTACCGTGTCAGTGAGGCTATTGTGATGGGAAGTCAAGTTTATGATTCTTACCTGCAAGCGCTGGGCGATCACATTGTGATCTGGCTGGAGCGCAAAGTGGGTGCCTCGGTAAAAGAGCAGTTTAGTGCCTATATCGAGGACGGGGAAATTGTACCGTCATTTAAAAATATGGGTGATGGTGTTATTGCGTGCTACTTCAAGTACAAGGCCTCCTTCAGCATCGAGGGGATTCAATACGGGCTGATCAACCAGAACGCCCTGATAGCCCGCATTATCGCCTGGCTTAGCGAGCACGACACCACTCGAGCCCGATTCAAACTCGGCAACCCCGTCATAGAGATAGATGCGTATGACAGCAGTGCCATGGCTGACATTGATATCGAGGTGCATTTTGTGGATGTGATCAGCATGCGGGAAGTGACCTCGGGCCTGGGGGATGTGGAGTACAACGGCAAGCAATGGGACATCGAGCCGTATGTCATTCATACCGCCGAGGAAGGCGAGGTAAAACCGAATGACATCCACGCTTAGCCTGACGCTACCCAAAGCTGACATAACCCGCGCGTTTAACACGTTAAAAATGTGCCGGTTAACGAACAAGCGGCGCAAGCAGATACTAAAACGAGTGGGCCGTGCGGTACACAAAAAAGCCCAGCTCAATATTCGACACCAAAAGACCGTCAATGGCCAACCGTTCGCCAAAAGGCAAAGCAAGAAAAAGCGTAAAAAAATGCTCATGAAGTTGGGCCGAACGCTAAGCGAAACATCATCGGTTAACCACGTCGATGTTGGGTATAAAAATGCACTCGTGGGTCAGACCGCCTATCGTCAGCAACACGGCACACCGGAGCGATTCACCGCAAGACGCTTTAAAAAGTCGCGACGAAAAACCGATCCGCCCCCTGGCACAAAAGCCAGTCGTCAGCAAGCGAGAGCATTAAGGAAGGTCGGTTACACCGTCCCTAAAAAGCGCGGCAAGGGCGAGAAAACGCCCAGTATAGGGTGGATAACCAGCCACATAGACGGGGCCCAGGCAGGCGTGATGATCCGGTATTTACGCAATAAGCAAACAAAATCGAGCTGGGCAATACAAGGCCCTCCAAGACCGTACTTAGGTTTGAGTGAGGCAGAAGGCCAGCAACTCTTAGCGGATGAAATCTTAAAAGTCATGAATAGGTAGCACTATGTTAGGAACCGTTACAGTCAACAATTTAAACGCCTACCAAAACAGCGTCGGCGAGGTTGAACGCCGATTCTTGTTTGTTGGGAAAATTGAAAAAGCGGACTTGCAAAAAAAAGTCACACCTTTAAATGCCAATACCGATTTGGTGGCACTGTTTGGGGAAGATGATACACCCAGCACCACCAACCTGATTGTCACTGCAGCGCAGCTGAACGCAGGAGCCAACTGGGAAGCGGCCTTTGTGGGATTGCCAGCAAAAGATTTCACGTGGCAAGCAGCACTGGATTTAGCCAACACCACCAACAACTATGAAGCGATAGTGGTGTGCGATCCCATCACCACAAAAAAAGATCTTGAAGATGCATCCGCTAAAATGGCCAGCGTGCAAGCTAAAGACGCCCGCTACATGTTCGCCATGCTGTGTGCGCCAGCCATTGACTCAGAAGCCAGTACAGGGCAATCGTGGGCAGATTACATCGCGGCGAGCGGCGCACTGGTCAGCGATTTTGTCAGCGAACGCGTAATGTGTATTCCGCTCCTCTTTGGAAATGACGTGGGTGTTTTGGCGGGCCGCCTGTGTAAGCGCAGTGTCACCGTCGCGGATTCACCGATGCGCACCAAGACCGGTGTGCTGTTAGGGCTGGGAGAAGCCTCGCTGGACATGGACGGAGAGGCCATGCCGGAGACCATTTTTTCTTCCCTTGATGCATTGAAACTCAGCGTGCCACAAACCTACCCTGGGGAGGCGGGTTTCTACTGGGCCGACGGTAACGTGTTCGACCTCGATACAGGTGATTACAAGGTTATCGAAAACTTACGGGTCGTGCTCAAGGCGTGCCGCCGCGTGTACAAGGTGGCTATTCCCACCATTGCTGATCGAGCATTGAACAGCTCACCGTCAAGCATAGCTCGAAACAAACAATTGTACATGAAGCCACTGCGCGAGATGGCCACACCGGTGCGCATCAATGCCGTGCCGTTCCCTGGGGAAATTTATCCACCGGGTGATAGCGCCATTGAGATCAACTGGCAGTCATGGACGAAAACCATTATCACCATCACCCTTCACCCTTACAACAGCCAAAAATCCATTGTGATTGGTGTCGGGCTGGATGTAAGTCAACACAAATAACATTAACCGGAGGGCAATTCGATGCCACAACTTTCAGGTTTAGAGGTCGACATCAGCTTTGACGGCGTCGATATCACGGTTCAAAAAATCAATCTCACGGTCACCGATAACTCAAAGGCGGCCACCTCACGCGGGATGCCCGATGGCACACTGCGCGGCAGTATCGAGGCATCGGGTAGCATTGAGCTTGATACGTACAATTTCAAATTACTGTCAGAAGAAGCTGACCGTGCGGGGTCATGGCGGGGAATGAAACCCTTTGATCTCATCTTTTTCGCCGATGCAGCCACCGATATAAAAATTGAATCATTTGGCAACAAGCTAAAAATATCTGACTTGATTGATGTCGATCCGAACAGTGAGGAAGCACTGGTGCACAAACTGGATTTTGATGTTACCGGGCGCGATTTTATCCGTATCAATGGCACGCCTATCTTGATGGCCAAAGAGATAGAGCACCTATCGTCTGATTAAGGGGGCTTACTATGCTGCAAAATTTCACTCACAAGATAAGCGAAAGTGGCCCTTTACTTTATATGTTTTTGTTGGCGTGTGTAGCAAGCCTATTGCGAACCGATGAATACAGCATCAAGTCGGTATTTGGCGGCATCATCACCGCAGGCTTTGTCGCGTACACCGTGAACTTATGCCTCATTGATTACCCGCTAGCAGAAAATACCCGCGTCGTTATCGTCGGGTGCTGTGCGTACTTGAACCGGTATCTATTAGATTCACTCAATAAAGTGGGTGCCAACATTGCCAACAACCCCAAGCAGGCGCTGGATAACTTGCGCTCGTTGTGGAAGAAGTAACCCAGGGAGAATACCATGATCAATGCACAACAATTTCGTGACTACATCGTCATCCCGACCCTCAAACGCATTAACCTGCACAGCGACGCTGCAGTGCAGTTAATCATAGGTACGTTCTGGCAAGAGTCTGACGGCGTGACCTTCATCAAGCAGCTAGGCAATGGCCCTGCATGTGGGGGCGCCCAATGCGAACCGGCAACACACCATGATATCTATGACAACTATCTCGCGTACAAACCCGACCTAGAGGCACAGGTACGTGCACAGGCCAATGCTTATGAGCACACAGAACGCTATCCCGACGATTCGCTGATTAACAATCTCGCCTATCAAGTGGCAGTGTGCCGTGTGCATTACTTACGCGTACCCGCACCACTGCCTCATGCCAACGATATTACCGCGATAGGTGAATATTGGAAAAAATACTATAACACCCCATTAGGCAAAGGCACTGTTAACGAATTCATCCATCACTTCCCCTCTGAAATAGTATGAATATTTGGGGCAAAGGATTCATCTTATTAGGCATTATTTCATCGCTTGTCTTTGTGGGCGCTCAAATATACGACGCAGGCTATCAATCTGCATCATTACACTATGAGAAAGCAATAAACGAACAACGTAATGAATTAAAAAAACAACAACAAGCACTTGAAAATACGGTTTATGGCGTCGAAAAAGAAGCGGTTAAACAGATTGATGACGTGCAAACAATTTATGTCCCCGTTGAAAAAGAGATCATTAAATATGTGTCTACATCGCCCCCTAGCCGTTGTGATAATAATTTTAGTGAATGGGTGCGCCTCCACAACGCTGCCGCCACCCCCTATTCAGATAAGGCCGCCAGCGGTATTGATGACACCACCGCCGAAAACACTGGCACAAATTGACAGTAAACAATTTGCGCACAACAGGCAATGCAACGATATACGGTTAGCCCTGCCGACCATTAGTCGAAATTACAAAACCTATTACCGGGTAGCCCAGCAATTAATTGGACTACAAGATTACATTCAGCAATTAAGCATCACCAATAAGGAATGAACACCATGAAAATCGAATTGGCCGACGCAGCAATAACAGATAATCAAACCCCCTCAGCAATTGATATTTTAAAGTCCATGCAGGGCACCAAAACTATCACGGTTCCACTCATCTTAAATGGCCAAAAAGTCCACGATGGCCTGGTGTTTAATGTGGGTGTACTGGAGTACAACAACTTCCTCAATGAAAGCCAAAACCAGAAAATCAGCATGACGGCCTCCGCGGCCAACTTTCTAAAGCGCAGCGTAGCCAAAGACGATGCCACTGTGCTCGCCGAAGCAATCAAAGTACCCGGGTTATTGGATTTTTTCATGGGGGCTATCGTGCCTAAGGTGCAACCTGACATCGCTGAATCCTTGGACTAGTCACCGCCCTGGCAAAAGCGTTAGGTAAAAACCGGCTCAGTCAGCTATTGGCACTGCGACAGCACTACTTACCGGGCGAGCCGGACACCATTGAAAGCTGGGCCAGGGCGCAATGGTTGGATGACCACCACGCTGACATGATGGCGTTGGCGGTCAATAAAGGGATCAACATGTGTTTTAAAAAGTAGGTCTGCCATGAGTGATGCACTGTATGACGAAATTGTAAAAAACGGACTGGGGCTCAATAGCCCCACTATTGACATCATGGACGGTGGCATTGGGACGCTCAATGATGCCAGCCATGCAGTGGATTCTCTACCGATTGCCGAACCACCTGCCACCGTGGGCGTACCGCAGTCGCTCGTTGATGACACGAATGCGGCGATTAATGGTGCATCGGCATCAATGACAGGCACGCGAACGCACATGCAGAATAAGGTGGACAATGTCTTTTCAGACATTGTGTCCGCCAGTACTGCTAACCGCATCGAGGATGCATTGGGCTGTGATTACGTCGCCAACTTAACGGGCTCGATCATGGGTGACGCAGATGCATTCATTGACGGGATCTCAAGCAACGCGCAATCACAAATAGACGCTATCAGCGACTACTTATCAGGTAAAACAGACATTGACGGCTTAACCGCTGCCTTGGAAGCGGCCAACGGGGCCTATAAGGGGTTCGAAGACAGCTTAAACGCCCTCATCGATCGCGAGGCCGCGCTCATGAAAACACTTCAAAACAAAATTACGTCGTCAAGCCTAACCAAAAGTGTGGCCTTGCTGTGGAACGACCCTTGCGCACAAGCAATCTTAGACAATACCTTGTCGGATGATGTGAAGGATATCCTTAACCATGGCGAGTAACCGGCTCAATTATTCCGTCTGGCTATCCGATAAAACCCAGAAAGGCTTTAATTCTGTTAAGAAAAGCTTTTCGGGTATGCAGAGCATGGCCCAAAAGAGTCAGGCAAGCTGGCAAACGGTAGGCACCGGTGGCGCGGGTCTTTGGGGGGTTGCAGCATCGGTTAACGCCATGACAGCACCCGCGCGTGAAATGAACAGCGCACGCGGTGAACTTGCATCCTTACTCGGCGATAATGCAGGTTCAACGCTTGATCTTGTCCAGAATCAAGCCATGGCTTTTTCCGAGGACTACGGCAAAAGTGCCAGTGAGTTTGTGTCAGCATCCTATGATATCCAGAGCGCCATTGATGGCCTAAGTCCTGATAACCTAGCCTCATTCACTACCGCCTCTGCAGTACTGGCTACCGCAACCAAAGCTGACACTGCTACTATCACCAACTACATGGGTACGATGTATGGCATTTTTAAACGCAACGTCAATGCCATGGGTAAATCACAATGGATTGAACAATTAGCAGGGCAAACCGCTACTGCAGTACAGATGTTTAAGACTACGGGGGATGCGATGAACGAAGCCTTTGCTGGCTTAGGTTCACGCGCAGCGAATCAGAACATCAGCGCTGGTGAGCAATTCGCGGTGTTAGGCACCCTACAAAGTACCATGAGAGGTGGCACAGCCGGTACCGCCTATGCGGGCTTTCTTGATGCCCTACCTAACGCAGAAAAAACGCTCAACCTTTCTCTTTCTGGTGCGAACGGTAAAGCACTCGGAATGATAGATATCATTGATAAGCTCAAAGCGAAACTCGGGGATGACTTAGGTGTACAGCAACTCGGCTGGCTAAACAAAGCCTTTGGTACTAATGCTGCTGGCATGATCCAGAATCTATGGACTCAGACAGATACCCTCAAAAGTAGTATTGAATCGCTTAATAATGTCAGTGGAATGGATAAAGCAATCACGATGGCAAAAGCCATTGCCGATCCCTACGAACAACTTGCCCAAGCAGGTAACAATATTCGTGTTGTCTTTGGGCAAGCCTTCAGCCAGAGCATCCAACCTATGATCGCCTACATGATAGGTGGCGCGCAGACTTTGCGCACCTGGATAACTCTATTTCCCAACATTACCAAATTGGTAGGTTATCTCACTCTCGGCATTCTGGCTCTCACTGCGGGCATGGCCACCATGGCTATTATCACAGGCACAACCACACTCGCCTGGACTGGCTTAACCGCAATCTGGTTTGTCGCCAAATTTTTGACCGGTGGATTATGGTCAGGCATTGCAATGCTAGCCAAGGGGTTATGGAAACTTGTCCCCGCCGTTTGGAGCGTGGGGTCAGCATTTGTAGCCACCTTTGGCTGGATACCGATCGCTATTATTGCCGTTATCGCTGCCGTAGTGGCTCTTTGGTATTGCTGGGACCAACTCACCGCACTTATTGCCAATGCCGATTGGTTTAAAGCGGTATCAAGTGCTTTTGATTCATTCATCGACAAATTAAAAACTGTGCGCCAATGGGCCTCATCCATATGGACTGATATGTCGAGCTGGTTTGGTGATGACAGCAAAATAACCATCGACCAACAAGTCGAAGCACTCAACCAACACGCACCCGTCAGCCGGGCAACGAGCGTCGCCAACAGCGGACCATTACCGCAGCAATTTACGCAGTCAATCAGTAATAAAAACAGCACGCAAACACAGCATATAGGACAAGTTAATTTCAATACAAGCAACGCACCGACACCGCAACTACTCAATGAATATATAGGAATGAGCGCGCCATAATGAGTAATTCAATTTATCGAGACCTTTATATCGTTGATGGCGACATTGTATTAGATGCAGGTAAAAATCCGGTGATATGTACTGATCGCATTGTCATTGCTCAAGATATAAAACATGCCATTTTAGACAGCGGCTTAGCCGTCGAGTTGGTCGCAGAACGCAGTCCAACAGAAATTAACGACGTCGAATATAAGATAGTCCTACTGTGTGAAAATGACCTACGCGTTATACCAGGCACAGCCCGCATAAAGATACTCGATGAAAAGCGCTTACTGACGGCTAAAACCTATGATTTTGGAGAGCTTGAGACATGGCTATAAGCGATAACCCACAAAAAGACTTTAAACAAGTGTTAGAAAACGCAGGCATTCCCACTACCGAGGATGCAGTATTAACCGAGTTTAATCAGGAAGTCGAAGATCAAGGTTCAACCATTAATAACGATTCTAGTTTCTCGCCTTTCTGGCGGCTTATCGAAGCCATGATCGTCAAACCGTATTTCTGGTTACTGTCAGTGTTATTGAAAACAGTTTTCCCTCAATCCTTTGTCTATACCGCGACCGGCTATTTTCTGGATATGTGGCTATGGTCAGTTGACCTCACCCGAAAATTAGCCAGTAAAACACAAGGAAACGTTATTTTTGAACGTGAACCGACCGCGCCAGAAATAATATTACCAGCGGGTTTTACGATCAGTACAGAACGTATTAACGGCGTTATCTATCAGCTAATCATCAAAGCCGAAACCACATTACCGGCAGGTGTTGAAACCATGAGCGTTGAATGTGAGGCCCAACAAACTGGCAGTGATTACAATCTGGCTGGCGGTTATTACCAAATTCCACAAACGCCACTACCAGGCCTCATCCGCGTGTATAACCCTAATGATTGGTTAACAACACCTGGCGCAGATAAAGAACTCGATATCGATGCTCGCGAACGATACCGCGCACAATATCAGGCGGTTTCAGGCTGGTTCATTGATGATAAATACAAATTAATCATGTCAGAATTTGGTAATGTTAAAACAGATCAAATCTATATAGAACACGGTGCCCCGCGCGGCCCTGGCAGCGCTAACGCCTACATATTGCTAGACAGTGGCGTGCCGTCCGAACCCTTTTTAGATGCCATCAACACTGCAGTACGTGACAATGGCTATCACGGCTTAGGCGACAATATGCTCGCGCTGTCCCTGCCCGAAAAAAATATTGATATCACCTTTAAGGTATTGCCTGCAGCCAACCTAAAAGACAGCGACAAAGCGGCGTTATTATCAAATATTAAACAATTCATTCGGTGTTCATTCCGCGAGAACCAGGCGTATAGCCATATCACGTTAACGTGGCCACAAGCTTTATACAGCTTTTCGACACTGAATCAGGAAGTGCGAAACGAGTTTAAAAGCATCGAGAGTTTATATACACCTAACTTGGACTTTTTAACCGGCTTAGAAATCGCCCGCATTAATACCCTGACAATTACCGAACAACCGAGGGTATAGCATGCATAAAATCACCCTACCTTTTTGGATGAACAAAGGGGAACTAAAAAAACTCATTGATACAGGTCAACGCTTTTGGGAAAAAGTCGAAGCCTGGTTACGCATCCCGCTAATACAGTTCGACCTTATGACGTGCGATCTCATTATTGTTGATTACATTGCGTGGCAACGAAAAATTGAACGCCTCGAAGGTGAAAACGAAACCATATACAGAAAACGTATTGATTTCGCTTATGTCAACGCACAAGACGCTGGAATGACGCGAGGTATTTACAATATTTTCGGACGCCTAGGCATTACCATAATGGATATTAAGGAACGCCAATTAGGTCGAGATTGGGACATAATTACTCTAGAGCTAGATGACCAAACACTATCTGACAATAAAAAACTGATTAACTTATTAATCAAAACTTACGGTGCCACATGCCGCCGATATGAATACAACATTTCAACTTATTTAGAACAGAAGACATTTCACGGTGACATGGCTTGGACACATAAAACCCAGTGCGCAGGCTTTTTAAAAACAGTCACCAATATAGAAATTAAACCAGCATCCATTGATTTGATAATAGGCGAAACATTGCAGCTATTAACCACGGTAACCTATTCAAATGGTAAAACAAATAGCGCGGTAACATGGAAAAGCAGCGATAAAAGCATAGCCACAGTGACAGATTACGGGCTGGTAAAAGCCATTAAAAATGGTGATATAACAATAACAGCTACATCAATACATGATGACACGAAATCAAATACCGCTATCGGCTCAATTATGCCACCGCCTGATATGAAAATAATCATAGGCCGCACCAGTACAGTACCAACTTATTATATTGGTTATTCAACACGGTACTCTATTGGTAAGGTTTTACCCGCAACAGATAACTATAAAATAACAAATGATCATAAAGGCGATGCCAATGCCGTTTATCTAAAAGCATTTAGCAGCATGGATGGAGTTTCATACTCGTTTTCGTTTGGTTGCGATCAAGAGCAAAAATGGTTATCAGCAAAAGACATTACGATAACGCTATACGATAAAAATGATAAAACACAAGCAACTGTAGAGGCAAGTTGGCGTAATGATTTGGATCGTTATATAGGAATGACCCCATCAGGAAAATTAGTTGATTGGATAAACAATCATTACGAAATTGAAGCCTATGTATTTATAACCCCTTCATATTAAATAATTACATGGATAGAAAACTATGAGCCAAAACATTTTAACTAATGCGTTATCAACTTATAAAGCCCAGTGTGAGGCTGAAAATAAGCCCTTAGTATTGGACAAGTTTGTTTTTGCCTATGTACCAGGACAAGATCCAAATACGCCTATAGACCCTGACGAAACATTACCCCCCAACGAACAAATACAAGGCATATTTGATGTGTCACAAAAGGGATTTATTAACCCTGACGCCGTGGTCTATTCCATTATCTTAGGTACTGACATTGGTACATGGCCGTTTAACTGGATTGGCCTCATCAACAGTGAAACAAATTTAGTTGGCGCTATCATCCACACCGTTGACCAAACTAAAGAGTCATCTGAACCACTTTCAGGGATTGAGGGCGATACACTAACGCGCAATATCATTACGACGTATACCAACGCCACAGACCTAACACAAATTGTAGTGAGTGCAGACGTTTGGCAGCTTGATTTTAATAACCGCCTCATGGCAATGGATGATCGAGTCAGACAAAACAACTTAGCTAATTATGGTGACGCCGCATTCATTAAGAATGGCTGGAGAGTAGTTAATATCGCAGGCGAGACAATCGCAACGGTTACACCTGGCATTAGTTATGTTGGCGGCTTAAATTGTACCAACCCAACAACGCAAGTTTTAGATATCAGCAAGGAAGTGCTACCAAAAACTGTCTACCTAGTCTCAAGCTTTCAAGGCACGGTTAACAGTAAATGGGAAACACAGTCAGAGTTACGCATCACCGACACACTCGCAGCAACTTGGGTAGAAAACGGCGTTACTTATTATTCATCCCCCCTATCAAGCTTGACCAGCACAGCGGACGCGGAAGATCTCCGGTACATCTATAAACCTATTACTTTTTACGATACAGCAACGTTAGAAAAAAAAGGGATCGTCCAACTCAGCAACGCCATCAATTCCGATGATGAAACAACAGCGGCAACGCCGAAAGCTATACGTGATGTAAAAAAAATAGCAGATGAAAAGTGGTCGGCTCAAGATGCGACATTAGAACAAAAAGGAATAGTCCAACTCAGCAACGCCATAGATTCTGATGACGAAACAACAGCGGCAACGCCGAAAGCTATACGTGATGTAAAAAAAATAGCAGATGAAAAGTGGCCAGCTCAAGATGCGACATTAGAACAAAAAGGAATTGTCCAACTCGAAACAATGATATCGGATGATGAAACAAAGGCGGCAACACCAAGGGCTGTAAACATCGTACTCGAAAAAACCGAAGGAAAATTAAACCAAATAGATGATCAGTTTGTTTTCGGAATGCCGGCACGAAGAGATAAAGATATTAGCTATGGTAAAGAAGTTACATTTACCAGTGAAGATTGGTTAATACCAGCAACCGCCGCGGGAACGTTCTTAGGAGGAACAGCAACGTTTATAAGAGTAGGCACTTATAAATGTTTAGGGGCTTCGAGGCAAACTCTCGGAGACCCTGATCGTGTGTGTTTATGGCAAAGGGTTTTTTAAACAAAGCATATGAATATAATTAGATTTCCACCATCAACACAAAATATTCATGATCAACTCTCTAGTTTTATTGGACAGCTAAAAGCACATGTTAGCAACCAAGCTGAAAAATTGGACGAGTTAGTCATACACACACCATCAGAACTTGCCGAAGACGCGGTCAATCTTTCAGGCATCAATGACCAAATCACAAATTTGCTCTTTACTGGTTACGGGCTAGCGTTTACCCCGTATCAATATCGAATCGGTAATGACGGACTATTAGCCGCCGATACAGCGCTATCCTTTGCCGCCGAAAAATTAACAGACAGTTTAGATCTGGTTAATGGATCATATGGCTTAGCCCTTGTCGTTACCGCATCCGATGAATCAACGTTAGCCAGTCGGTTACAGGCAATCACGAAATTGTTAGCCTTTCCTGAATGGCTAGCTGCCGCCGACCATGCAACAAAACACGCAGTATTAGCCATTGAAAAATTACAGATACCAGGCGAACGCCTTAATCCGTATTGGCATGCAGACGACTATGCATTACAACAACCGCTGGCTAGCACCCAAGTACAACTCTGTGCCGAGAACGCCACCATTGAAGCTATAGCAGAAAGTAACATCAGCCCCACAGACCGGTTAAAACAATTGGCTACTCAACAAAACACCCGATTAACGCAACTATTGGCCGATATGACGCAACTCATTGCCTTATTTAGTGGATCTTGCAGTGCTATCAAGTTAACTGGCACACCCAACCAAATGGCTAAGACACTAAAAGAATCCAGTATCAGTAGCGAACCTTATAGCGTGCTTTTCCTGTTAGTCAGCAGCACTAAGCCCACCTTTTTTTATGAAATGGTAAACGTATGACATTACGACTCAATAACGAAGAAATATTGGGCAAAGAATTTAATGTCAATATTAAGCTACCCTTTACCGATTCTGACATGTCAGGCCAAAGCAGCAGTACAGACAGCGCCGAACAAGGCACCAAGGCCAAAGAATTAACAGTTTCTTATGTTGTGCCTTTTGACGATTCCGATTATTTAACACGCATCGCGGGCCTTGCCGAAGCCGTAGACGAAAAAACGGGGCGCCGCACCACTTACCGCATTGGCCATGATGCAGCCGAAGCCATCGGATTCTACCAGGCCAAGTTTTCTGGTGAATTAAACATACAGGAAATGACCGATATTCAAGGCTGGACAGTCACCTTTACTATGAAAGAAAAATTATCTGTACCCGAGCGCAAAGGCCAGCGCGTTAGCCTGTCCCCAGCCCAACAACAAACACGAGGTGGCGATACTGAAACAGGAACAACCACACCCGATAACGACGCTCTCCCCCCTAGCACAAGCCTGACTGACACCGAGCGATTTTTTAAAAATATCGATGAGTCACTGGGCGAGTACATGAACATGCCGACAGAAGGAGCGGCAAACAATGAAGTTTAACGAGCGTTTATATCTTGGTAGTAAGCAAGTTGAGCCGATTAGCTGGAACGGCTTGTTAAGTTACCGTAATCCAGGCACCGCACAAGTTGTGACCAACGAAAAGCCGACAATGCAAGAAATCATAGCCTACGAATTTGGGTATGATAACCGGCTAACACGTTGGTTTACGGGTTACGTTGACAGCTACACGCAATTGAATGACGGGAAATATTCACTTTTTTGCCGCGAGTTAACCGGCACGTTTCGCAATCCATTGCCGTTGTTTGATCAACACCTAACGCTAACCGAGTTACTCACAAAAATAGCAGCTAGAACAGCGCTACATTTCATCACATCAGATGAAGATTATACGCGCACCATAGCGCCATATATTTGCAATCACGGCACAGGATACGCGCTGTTAGATAGTTTAGGCGACATCTACAACATAGACCGTTACATGTGGCAACAACAAGGCGACGGGCGGATCTATGTAGGAAGTTGGGATCAGTCCGCCTGGTATAGTCGTAATATCGTTTTACCCTATAACCAAATAGAAACAGCCAGCATGGACTCCGCCATCATTTCAGCGAGTCCACTTTTGCGGCCAGGCGTGCTCATCAATGGTCAACGCATCCGAAACATTCAGCACAGCAAAGACAAAATGGTGATCACATGGATGACAAAATAAGCCGCATCATCAAAAAACACTACCCTGAAATCGCCAATGGCTGGCACGTTCCAATATGGGCCGTCATCACCACGATTAACGAAAATACGCACGAAGGGGATTTAGGGAACAGATACCGCCCACGATACGCGGCTAGCGTGCGTCTTTTAGATAAAAATGGGGATATCGTTGTCACCGCCCCACCCATGCAAAATATAGCCATCGCGGGAAACTTTAACAGCAGCGGCGGTATATTAATGCTACCCGAACCAGGTAACACCGTAGAGCTCTCTTTTGCATTTGGGCATCCTGACAAACCGTATATCAGTAATGTTTTGCCCTGGTCGGTCACACTCCCCGACCACAAGCCTGGCGAGATGACACTGCAGGCGCGTAAAGGCGCACGGATGCACATCGATAACGCCGGTAATATCACGCACGATACAGATAGAAAGCTCACTCAACTGGCGGCAGAGCTTGAACAAATCATAGGCAAAATGACCGTATCAGCCACAGCGCGTACTACAGAGATAAAATCACACGATAAGATAACGGTCGGTGGTAAATATCATTTAGAGGCGTTAGGTGCGCTTTTGCTGCTTACAACAGGTCACGTTGAATTATCCAGCTTAGACAGCATGAACTTTACGACAGCCAGTGACTTAAACGAAAATATTGCTGGCAAACGTCAAAGCATGATCAAGGAATTATTATCACTAGCCGTTAAAGACAAGGGCGAAATACGATTAGACAGCAGTGGATTATCACTGACAGTGAACAAAGGTTATGTGACTATAGGAAGAAATAACGCCGATGTTGTGAAGGTACTTTACGATCTGATAGATACCGTTAGCCAACTAGCAAACGCACTCACCATGCATACTCACCCGCACCCAGAAGGGCCAACTGGTCAACCCATGAACGCAGGTGATATTGCCGGACAAGGCGCACAGGCAGAAGCTCTTGCCAATCAACTTAAACCCATAGTGAGACACGGGTAGATACGCAGTCTGAATAATCCCAAACTGCGTTCTTATTTTATATTTTCATAAGTGGAGTATTCAGCACCGAAGATAAGACGGGAGCTGGTAACGAAATACCCGGCAATAGATATTGAACAAAATTATGAGTAAGACCTAATGAATATAGAGTTTTCTGCCAACAATTTCTATCTATATTATTTAATAACTCACCAAGTAAATGCGGCCTTTCCATAGGAATTTGGTCATCTAAAAGTTCAACTTTACTATATCCTTTTTTATTGAGATATATATAACCCGAACGCATTTGATCGTCATTAATCAAACCTAGAGATTTAGCTCGATATAATAACGCCTTAAAACTCACCTTAAAATAAAGCTTTAACTTATTTAAACTCTGCCAATTTAAGCTTTTAGTACCTTTGATCAGTGGATATTTTCGAACAGCATTAATAAACGTAGTCCTTGGCATCAAAAAAGAGCTAGCAAAAAAGTTTGCTTGCTTTTCAGTTTCTTTACAACCCGTAATAATACCGTCATGCATGACTAAGTGACCTAACTCATGAGCAAGATCAAACCGAAAACGACACGGACTATTTTTCGCACTATTTCGAATGATAATTGGTCGTTTCCTTGACATTGAAAACGCATCTACCTTTTCATCTACACCATCAATCGATGCAACAATAACCCCTGAGTTTTCGATAACTATTGTAATATCATCAATAGGACCATTATTAAGGTTCCAGTAATCACGCATTTTCATTGCGATTTTTTCTATATCATTAATATCGCTTATATTAAAATCTGACACATCAGGTAAATTGAAGTCAGGAAGTTCAAAATAACCTTCAATTTCCTTAATTAATAAATCTAATATCTCTGCTCGAGCCATAACTGTATTAGTTAATGTTTTTGTTCTAGAACGAACAGACCGAAAATGACACTGTTCTTCAATAACAGGAACATTTCTAACTGTATAAAAATACGAGCGATTAACACTAAGTAAATTACACAATAATGGAAGCTGTTCATCTGTTGGCTCTTGCCCTGCTTCCATTTTATGAATATTCTGCCTTGTTACACCAATGGCTTGTCCTAGTTCTTCAAGAGAAAAGCCTTTTGCAATTCTTATTAATCTTAATTTATCCCCTCTGTAAGGGTCTATATTAAATAACTCACTCATCACCATTAGTCTTCTTTTCTATCACTTTAGATACTACCGACTGCCTTGCAACTGTGCTTGCTTCCGGCAAATCATCGTTTACTACATGTAACTCACCTCGAATTACAGTTTGAGATTGCCACATCGCTTTTATTTCATTTGAATATTGGTCATAACCTACAAGTACAACTCTATAGTCATCTTCTAAATCTTCGAGATCACTCCCCATAGTCGCGGGTTCTTGTATGAACAATCGCCATACCAAAGACGCGGCATCATCATCTTCAGACTGCATAAAAAACATCGTCATTTGACACTGTTCTGATGTATTTTGAAAAAATATTTTACTTTTCTTTGGAGCCTTAGGATCATCCCTGAAAACGCGAATAGGAAGACCAAAAACCACAGGAACATAATCCATTGCTCGGCGCGTCAACTTAATCCACGACTTAGATTTATCTTTGTCCAACGAAATAAATAGTTGACGAACTTGTCCAAAAATTGATGTCTCAACAGTGTAATTGTCATGATACGCACCTACATGTGTAGTATTAACTGTATTATCAACAATCTCTAGTATTTTCTGTGATAGTTCATCCAAACACGATTCATCTAACTCAGGGCAGTATTCAAATGGCGTTTTATATTCTTTAGCGATCATAATTTATTTTGTCTTTAGTGAAATGCGTATAGAATATTATTGTGCTTTTTTTGTCATACGTCAACCAAAAAGGTGCTTTAAATGAAAAATGTCAACCAAGCATCAAACCAACCAATTAGACTGCCAACATCTCAACTTACAAGCCACCCAGACCGCAAGCTAACACTCCTACTTTCTCACCTTAAGCAAATGATTTAGATAGCCACACGACAACTCACCTGCAGATGATTTACACATAATCCGCCCTCCCCTAAAATTATCTCTGAAAAAAAATCTTTAAAAAAAACAACTCATCCGCACACACCTCGGGGCTTTTCGTGTTAGGTTTTTGCCATTAAGGAAGTTTGCCAACGCCCTTGCAGGCCCCGCCGTATATAGGGTTATGCGATTATGCGCCAAATTCTTAATGGCACAGATGGCAATTAAGGAGCAATTTGTGCAACGTTTTTTCACAGAAAAAATTACAACTCATTGATATATTGACAATTAAAAATTTTCAGGATTTTTTAAGGCTTAAAAAGCTGTTATTCCAACGACCACAAAAAAGCCTGAAAAATCTTTATATATCAAATGAGTAGAATCAAATTCATCCAATTCCTTAATGGCACTCGTGCCATTAAGGGGCAACAAACAAAAAATCACGTTCATCAAAAAAATGGCATTTTGCTCATTTGAAAAATTAAAAAATCATGTGGTTTTAATTTTTTCCGCTCTAATCTGGCACGCACAACTAAACCGAACATCTAGTAGTTTAAGTATGAACTTCCGTTAACATGAAAATGGACATAAATCAGTTTCGGAAAATTATACATTAGCGCTCTCTCAATAATTAAAAGTATGGCAAAGCCACTCAATAGAGTGCTTGTTTTGGGAGGATAATAGCTTTGTGCTTTACTATAAACCTTTGGCGGAAGAACATTTTCTCTCGTGTAGGTAATCCTTACCGTAACGTTTACCAGCTACGCCACACATACGCTTCGTGGATGTTGAACTACGCGAATGTGGACATCGCCTACCTAGCCCAACAGATGGGCCACAATAACTTTTGATGATCGCCAATGTCTACGGCAAATGGATGAAAAACACGAATATGTCAGAGAATGAAAAAGCTTGGGAGGCTTTGAAAGGCATTAGTTCTAGTGGGTAAAGAAAAGCCTCGCATGTGCGAGGCTTGAATATTCTGTTTTACTATCTCTAACCTTTAGCCGCCAAAGTCTGCGAATAGGTTACAGTGGTTGGTCAGTTGTTGAATAAATGCGTCAACGCTAGTTGAACCGCTTAAATTACGATAATCACCTGCACCACTATTTTCACTTGAAGCGGCCATAACCGAAGCCGCATCATAAATACGTCTAGCCATAAGCTTACGACACAAAATTTCATAGCGTTCTAGATAAGAAACACCAGCAGCTCGCGGATATTTGCCATTTACTGGTTGATAGTTTGCATCCCTGCTATTTTCATCAGCTAAGAACCCCTGCATCACAGGGAAGTAATCCATACTGATTCGAGCAGAACGCCTCGTAGTTTCTGAATCTTCAACTAAAATAAGGTACCCCATAAATGGGCGTACGCTTGGCAAGAATGCATTTTCTTCTATTGCGGTGCTAAGGTCCAATCCACTACCCAGAACTTCTTCTGTACGGTTATTAAAGTTATTACCGATTGATCCTACTTGCGATTTCAACTCAACAGCTGCGACTAAGTAACCGTTGGAAGTTACAACAATATCCCATGACTTATGAGGCCTGAAATACCCAGGTAATTGAGAGGTATTTTTCCCAGTGTGGATTTGGAAATCTTCAAGATTCGAAGACTCAACAACTCGACTGATTAGAGCAATAAATCCATCTAGCGTTTTTCCACCTAATACACCAGTGCCACCATCTCTTACTGTCCAGAAGTTTCTAACAGCACTTTTTACTAATTCGTTCATTTATTAACCTAGCAACTGTCTTTCTTGTTTATTTAAATTATATAGTTTGGATGTTAAGAGAATTGATTTCTCAATATCATTATTTATAGCTACCTCTGAGAGAGCAGTAGCTAAATCAGAATCAACGTCTTCCCACCGTGGTAAGCAAATTCGTCTTAAATGTTGAGCTTGAAACCTCAAATTGCCCCCAGCTACTTTCGTTGAGTAGTTCTCAACGAAAAGCTGTCCGATGCCCGATATTAGAACACCTTGTAAAGCTCTCAAATCCCAATTAGATGAGCAGATATAGTAAATGGAGTTATTTGGGTGATACTGACCAGAATCATATACAGTAGTCAACTTAGACTTGATATCAGGTATCAATAGTTTCTCTTGGGCCGCACGTTCTGGGTAAACCCGATCAATTGTCTTAAACCAGTGGTGTGGCGATTTCTTAGCAACATGCCGTTTTTGTAAAACTTCTTGATGCTGAGTTAAGTATTCTTCGAGCATTGGAAAGTCTGTCAGTTCGACTACACCATTTTCGTCATAAGTGTTCACGATGAACTTACCCGAAGGCACCAATGTGCCTGTACGAATCTCAGTTGCAGTAACCAAAGGTACTTTACGGCTAGGCTCTAGTACCGCATCATCACTAACTATATATACTTTATTATTTCCTGTTGCAGCCCCGATGTAGACCTTGCAACCGACATCTTCCATTTTAGGGAAGTCTTTCTCTAACCTTTTAATTAGATTTAGCTCGTCTGCACACCCAAACAACCAAGGCTTCTCATCATCGATAATGTCTTTTCTCTCAGTTAGTTTATTTGAGCACTTTTCTTGCCCTGTGAGCATTAAATAAACTGAATCTGAAAGCTCGAAATCTATCTCTGGGTTATGCAGTATTTTTGTTGAGCTATGCTTCTGCCTTGATATCTGCGTAATCGCTGGGTACGTTAACACATCGGATTGAAATGCTGATTGACCATAAAGGTCTACGTAAAGGTCAAGTTGATAGCTAGCTGATATAAACCCCCGTAATGACGAACCGTAACTGTTCTTAGTCCATCTATCCGTACAAATAAAAGACAAGACCCCTTTTGCCTCGAGTAGCTCTAAACATTTCTGATAAAACGCAATGTATAGATCTGCACGTTCTTTCATTGTGTGGTAGCGAGAGCGATACGCTGAAAGTAAAGATGGTGGGATGTTCTCGATCCTAACGTATGGCGGGTTACCAATTGCATGACTGAAGTACGTAGAGAAGTCAGTTAACAAGAAGTCGCCGTGATAGAACCAGCTTTCAACAATTGAGTCAGCCTCTTCAGCCGTTAGGGCTTGCATTAACACTTCACTGGTTTTCTGCTTAGCAATTGCAATATTTTCAGCTGAAATATCGAAGGCCTGAACAAGGCCTTTAATAAAGTCTACAGAATAGTGTTCTTGGTTATCTGTTACATTTGCAACCAAAAGCTTAGCAATTGCGATAACAAATTCACCTTGCCCACATGATGGCTCTAGTATACGAGCGCTCTTCGAGTTAATGGCATTGGTAATACCAGAGGTTTTTAGCATAAAGTTAACAATTTTGGGGTTTGTAAAAACCTCGCCTTTTTCTTGATCTGAGGCCCCCCATGCTAAGGAATCTAAATGGTTTTCAATCTCTGGAATAGCTAGCTGCATGTTTTGATCGATACTATGAAAAATTGAGTTAAGCGTACCAGAAATTCAGGTTCAGACATACAGTAAAGCTTAATTTCTAGATATACTGAATTTGGATAACTTTAGGTAGGGCAAATGCACATTAACAGGATATGAATGAGTATTTGATCTACCAAATAATGGGCATAAATCTCTTATAAAATTTAAGCCTCAACCTGCTGACTAAAGACAAGGGGAGTAACTAACTTAGCCTCATCAGCATAGCGATTCCTTGTATCCCATAGATCCACAGCATGTTGAATGTTCAACCAGAACTCTGGAGTATTACCCAATGCAGCCGCTAATTTAATCGCAAGTGGAGCCGTCAGAACCCCACCATTAATCAAGTGGCTTACGGTATTTCTATGAACACCCATTGCTTCAGCTAAAGTCTTAGACGTAATTCCCACAGGGTCTAAAAATTCAAGCTTTAACATTTCACCAACGGTTACTGGACGACGTTTTGTCTTACGCATTATACGCTCCTTAATACTTATGAGGGTCTAGGTATGTATTCATAGCTACACCATCAACCCACTGAAATATCAAACGATATTGTTTATTAACTCTAATTGAACACCAATCGTTCAGATTTCCTGATAAATGTTCAAATCGATTACCAGGTGGCACACGTAAGTCCGACTCATCTTTCGCGGCATCCAATAGTTCCAACTTTCGGTACAGTGCACTATCAATAGTACTTGGTATCAACCGATGGCGAACATCATCCTCATAAAAGGATTCCAACCACTTATCTTTAAATTCTACTGACATACCCACCTTAACATTGCACATACGTTGCATGTTCATTGTGCATACTAACGATAATAGCGCACAGTGTGACTGTGCACAAGATGTATGAAATGTTTAAACATGTTCTTTGATATAATTCTTACAGCGTACCCTTCACTCTTCCCGAACAGAAAAGTCAATACCACCTCAAATCTCGCTTTATCTTTATTTACTGCCCTAGCCATCGCGTAGCGATAAAGCTACCCCATAACAATCATCGTGTACCTTACTTTCCTGTCGCATGACAAAAAACACTAACAGCGCGTTCTCATAACCTCCTAGCCGCTCATATGGTAGCGATAACCACCACACCTATAGATTACCTCGACGGGGCCCGTTTAATTGCCCTGTGATGCTAACAAGGCAGATATACTTAAATCAATTCAATGGGAACTACCTTGCTCTATTCTTGAGGCCTATCTAAATAAAGTTATTTAATAACTTTATGGATTTGAGGCACGAAAAAACACCTAAAAGATCTAAGACTAAAAACTACCCCCGCTTCTTACTTCCAATCCTTACTTCCATTTCAAACCCATAGCACACAGGGTTATCCACAACGCCCACCTTTGCGCCCAAAAAGGATCGCAAAGGATCATATTTTCGAACCCTCTAGAGAGGGGCGTATTGAAATGTCTATTAATCGCCAGACAACAATCATTAAAACCTATCAATGTTTTATACAGACGTACGAAAGCCTCCGCGGGAGCGGATTATTCAAAAATTAGAGGGTTATTTAAGCGCTGCTGAAAATGCCAGCTTGGTATTGCGCTGGGACGTCATCATGTGCCACAGGCTCGCTGTGGGCTTGCTTGGCGTATTTTCGGGCCTTATTAAATATCTTGTACCCATACCAAATACAAGAACGCCCTTGGTCAATACGAGAAGCAACACACTTTGCGCGTGACTCTCGAATATCTTTCTTATGCTCAAGGTTAAGATCACTAAAAAATAGCTTGGTGAACTCTTTTAGGGAAGCGATAGAGCGGATTAATGGAGACTCATCCGTTTCCTCAATGGTTAGTGCAGATTTTGAGACGATATAGCCTGCATTCACAAGCTGTTTGATAGCGCGATACCAACGACCTTCGGTGATAGACTCACCAAACATCTCCTTATAGCGCTTCATTAAATTGATATGTGTAATGCCATGCATCGCATCAACATTACATATACCAACTTGGTTATTTTCCGCATCCATTGCAGCCAACATAACGCGGATCACACGCACCAGCGTAATCCGCTGGCGTTTCTGTAGCGGCTTAATATTGCTATTGACCATCCACAGGCGCTTAAACATATGTGGCGCATTGACAAACTTGTCGAACGCAGCCGAATAACGTTTAGCGTAATGGGTTAACTTAGCCATTTTCACTAACTGGGATCACATGAAGTAACGATTAACGATCCCGAAAAGAAACAGATAGATTCCTGCCGCTCGATTGCACTGTGTATTTCAGCGAGTTCTGTTAATGGTAAGTGTGAGTACGTTTTAGACTTTATGTAGTTAGCGACAGTCTCTTTCGGGAGCGCGACAATTTCACGGCCGTTATGAAAGAAACGGGCACCGTCGGTTATTTGGATATTGATATTCATCATCTCACTTCCCTTTCTGAACATCTCCTTAGAAAGTCACGATAGCGGGCTCTATATTCGGCAAACCGAGCATCGCCGCATTGTTTTTGAATGGCGATGAGATGAAAAATATAGTCCCCAGTAAATCGCTCCATCGTCCTTTCGAAATACGCAAAGTCCGCCGCCCGAAGATAAGAATGATCCAGAAAATCTGGATTAACAAAAGCAGTTAAACCAACCACCCAATCATAAGCGGGCTGACCTTCTGGCTTCTGCCTCATTAACTGCCATGCAAGCTTCCAGCCCTGCTTAGGTGTTAGAGGGCCTTCTGGGGTGGGCATTTTAATATCAATCTCAATTTTCATTAGAACGGTAACCCCTCGAAATACACCAACTTTCTAAAATCACTTTTTACAACTAAGCAATCGCACTGTTCACGCGAATCAAGTGCTTTCTTTGCATAACAAAAGATGCGGCTAATAAGCTCTGAATTACCCTCGCTCTCTGCAAAGTGCTGCTCGACACGCTTGATATCGGCCAGCAATGGGTAGCCATACTTATCTGACTCAAACCGCCTTGCTATTCGATACATTTCTTTGAACAATTTCTTAGTTGTAAATTGTTTTTCCACATTCAACTCCGGTAAAAAATAGCCTCATCCTGAGGCCCAAAGACTGTGTCCTCACAGCCCTCCGTAACGGGGAGAATTCGACTCATTAACGTAGGTAGTGCACGTTTGCCGTATTCGGTGTTCATTTTTAGCCTTAAAGCTGTATTCCATTTCAATATAAGGAGTGCCACTTCCCTGTGGCCATGCAGACTATTGTTATCCCCGTAACGTGGGGAACCGACTCGGTGCGCGGCTAGTACGCGTCTGTTTGATTAGGATTTCTACCAACCAACCCAACAAAAGAGGTAAAAATACCGCCCTACGTGGCAATTGAATAACAAGTACACCCGCTATTCGATTGCCTAGTCAGGGATTAAACTGGCGTAGGTGAATTGCCATATAGCTCAAGTGATTGTGCTTCCATTTGAAATTTACGCGCTAACTCCCCATCCCCCATGTCATGCGCAATGTCAGCCAATGCATTCAACTGATTAGCAACACGCTCATTAAGACGCGAAATACAAAAAGCAGCTGTGTTTTCTGGCGTCTGATTTTCAGCATGACAAGCCACTGTGAATTGGTAATGGTTCACCACGCCGTTATAGATCTCGCTAATTGATGAAATGATCATCACTTAAACCCCTCGAAACGATCTTTCCAGCTAAGCCACTCTTCATCCGCATTTTCAACTTGCTCAACCGCATGTGCATGTAATGCATGCATATTTATAAACCAAGTTCGCTGTCCGTTACGGCGAGGCTTTGTCGGTAATTCACCGCGCTGGCACATCTTTTTTACTGCCCCTTCGGTCATGCCAAAAAGATCTGCTACACCCCTTGCGGTCATGTATGACGGCGGGACAGTTAGTTGACTTTCCATCTTGTGGTATCCTCTAAGGTTGTGTGTCTGGACGTGTCTGAATATGTACAGGTCACACTTAGCATCTGATTTAACCATATAATATGTGGGATACCCATAGAATGTCAATAAACACAGCTGAAAAGTTAATAGTAATGCGTGAAAGTGAGCGCATTACACGCAAAGTGATGAGCGAACTCACTGGAATTCCTTATGGATCATTAACAGACTACGAACTAGGGAGAGGGAATATGGGGCTAAAAGCCGCACAAAAAATCTTAGGCCACAACAGATTCAAAAAGTACACTATGTGGTTCTTGTTTGATGAAACAGACCCTGCCGCTGGACAAATTAGCCCGGCTCTCGCACACATTGGGCGAGACGGAACAATATCACCCCCATCAGACGAGAAAACTGGCTAACCATATGGCTAAAATCATGTTTATTTAATCGAGCAACTAATGATGACTTATTCGAGGAGGTTGAATATGTCAATTAAGAAGCTCGATAACGGTCAATACCAGGTGGATGTTAGGCCTGCTGGTATGAAAGGAAAACGATATCGCAAGAAGTTTGATCGTAAAACCGAAGCGACAACTTATGAGAAATTTGTTATTACAAATTTCCACGATAAAGATTGGTGCGAGAAACCAAGCGATAAAAGATCACTATCCGATCTTATAGAGCTCTGGTTCCGGCTTTATGGTCAAAGTCTGAAAACGGGAATAAGAGAACGAAAAAGACTTTTGCGAATAAATAAGCTTATGGGAAACCCTCGCGCTTATCAGATAGCAAAACCGTTCTTTATTCGCTTTAGAGCATCCCGTATAGAAAAGGGCATACAAGCATCAACATTTAATCGAGATCATAACAGTCTCAGCAGTGTTTTTACTGCGCTAATTGATGCGGGAGAATACCTTCACGAGCACCCTTTAGTAGGCATCGCTAAACTTAGAGAGAAACCATCAGAGATGAGCTTTTTATCTGACAGCGAGATACAGCAACTACTTGATGCTTTACAGGGAGACTCGGCAATAATTGCAAAATTATGTTTATGTACAGGAGCGCGATGGAGCGAGGCAAATGACTTGCGAGGTGAACAGGTAGCTAATGGACGGGTGACATTTTTAGATACAAAGAATAATAAAAATAGAACCATTCCAATTGGGGATAAGTTAAATATACAACTTAAAGAAAAAGGATCTGGACGTCTCTTTAAAAGCTCTTATGCTGACTTTTATAGTGCACTAAAAAATCTTGACTTTAACCTTCCCAAAGGACAGGCAAGCCATGTTTTAAGGCATACTTTTGCAAGTCATTTTATGATGAACGGCGGAAATATTTTAACACTACAGAAAATATTAGGGCACAGCGATATTAAACATACATTGCTATATGCCCATTTTTCGCCGGATTATTTGGTTGATGCCATCAAGTATAATCCATTAGGTGAATGACCGGAAATTGTCCGCCGATATGTCCAAACCTGTATAATTATGTACAAGTAAAGATGAAAATTAATCATGTAAGTGATTGATTTTTTATAAAACCCACGTCCTACGTGGGTTTGTTAAACCCTCATAGAGGGCTTTCTTGTATAGTAAAGACAATCACTACTTTATTTAAACAACAAAAGTAGACACCTTGTCATTTAACTTTGTTGCTTGATTACTTAGCGCTTCTGCTTGATGACGTGCAGCAACAGCATCTTCTACAAGCTGATCGGTTACGTCTTTAATTGTTGTTGTGTTTAATGTTATTTCACTTGTTACATGCGTTTGTTCTTCGGCTGCAGTGGCTATTTGTGTTGCCATATCACTTATTAGAGCCACTGAATCGTTAATCTGCTCTAATGCTACTGTCGCTTGGTCAGCATCGTCTACCGAACACTGTGCAAGCTGAGAGCTTGTTTCCATCAAGCCAACCGCTTTAGATGTTGTCTGTTGTAATGTTGCAATCATACTCTGAATTTCTTCAGTCGATGTATGAGTACGTTGAGATAACACACGTACTTCATCAGCCACAACGGCAAAACCTCGTCCTTGTTCACCCGCTCGTGCAGCTTCAATCGCAGCATTCAATGCCAATAAATTTGTCTGCTCAGCAATACCTTGAATAGTAGATAAGATACTGTTGATGTTCTGAGCATGTTCATTCAACTCACTGATCACTGAAGTTGCCTGATTCACTTCTTCAGCAAGATTGTTAATAGACACTCGGCTTTGCACAACTAACTCGCGACCACTATTGGTATGCTCTGTCGAATCTTGCGCAGCACGCGCTGTTTGCTCAGCATGAGACGCGATTTCTTGCGTAGCAGAAGCCATTTCCGTTACTGCTGTGGCAACCATGCTAATTTCATCTTGCTGACGATTTAACTCATCAGCCGACTTGTTCGCTCGGAATTCACTTTCTGCCGAAGCTTGGCTCAGCTCAACGCCCTGGCTACGAATATGACCAATAAGTACCTGTAAGCTTGCTGTAAACTGGTTAAAGTTACGGGCTAAGTCACCCACCTCATCGTTAGAATCGATATTAATACGTTGAGTTAAATCACCACCACCTTGTGCAATTACAGCCAGCGCCTTAGATACTTGCTGTAACGGTTTAAATAAATACACACAGAATAGGTTAAACAAGAACGCACAAATAACCACAACCAATAGCGTCATGAAAATCTGTTCATATAAAGAGCTGTAAAGTGGTGCGGCAACAGAATTATAATCAATAACGATAACCGTACTTAGATTCGTACCTTGAATTGGCTTAACGAACACATAGCTCTCATTGCCAGTGATATTTTCTTTTTCAACTAGCCCTTCTCGCGCTAGACGCTTTAGCATTGAATCGGTTAAGTCACGGTCTGTTGCATTAACAGATTTATTCAATAAAGACGTATCAGCGTGCGCAAAAATATTACCTTTATCATTCGCAATGAACATGTAGCCTTCACCAGGCAATATCACATCATCAAGCTGCTTGATAATATCTGACATTTCAACATCAGCACCTAACACCGCCTGCTGCCCAAAAATAGAGACAGCTTTACCCATAGAAACAACGCTTGCCCCTGTGGCAGCTGCAACTGTCGGGTTTTCTACCGTGACTTTACCATTGAGGTTAATAGCGTTCTGATACCAATGCCATTGACGAGGATCATTGTTACCAGGCGGTAAAATAACGTTATTAGCATTCGCTTGTGTCCCATCAGAAAAAGCTAAAAAGACATTATCAAAACCTGCTGAATCGCGAACCTGCTGAAGATGTTGCTCAAGATTGTTTCGTGAAATATTCACTGGCATAGCCGAAAGTACTGTTCCTTTCGAGTCTAACCAATTAGACACATAATTATTGTACGAAGAGGCAGTACCATTAAGTTGCTTATTGATGTCACTATCTAAACGACCTAGTGATGATAAAAAAGAAAAAGCAGTTACAAGTAAACCGCCAATAATAATTGCAATACTTGCAGAAAGTGCCAGCTTTTGCCTGAGTGTCATATTGAACATGTATAACCTAATGATTTATAAAAAGGCAGTCAATTGCCTAAAAATTTGCGATAGCAAACAAAATTTAAAACGTGCGTATTATCACATTTCACGCGTTTATTATGAACAATTAGTTAATTTTTGCATGAAATAAACGCGCAATATAGGAATAGAATCAATATTTCACCGCTTAAAAAGGAATAACCCTAAGTGGAGTATTGTGAAAATGGGATAAATGTAAAATAACGCCCACAAAAAAGCCCTCATCAATGAGGGCTTAACAATTTTGTAGAAAGATAACATTCTTAGTAAACTAAGCGCCTATCTTGTCATTGCAAATTTCATTAACCAAACTTTGCTCACCACCTAGATACATATCTAGATATTGTTCAGCCGATTCAGCCCAATTAAATTTACACGCCATCGCATTTTGCTGAAGACGTTTAAATTCTTGAGGGCGTTGGCAATAAAGTAACAAGCTTCGTTGTAATTTTATTAATAATGCCTCAGGTGTTGGCGCATCATAAATAAAGCCTGTGGCGACCAGCGGTGTTTGATCGTAATCGATAACAGTATCTTTTAGACCACCGACGCTGCGAACGATAGGTAATGTGCCATACGCTAAACTGTACATCTGATTCAAACCACATGGTTCAAATTCAGAAGGCATCATAAAGAAATCAACACCCGCTTCTACACAGTGTGCCAGTGGGTTGCTGTATGTTTCAACAAAAGCAAATTTATCACTATGCTGTTCGCTAATGTCACGCAGAGCACTGGCTAACGTTGGATCACCCGTTCCGACAATCACCACTTGTACGTCATTCAATAAAAAATCTTCAAGCACAGGAATTAAATAGTGAAGTCCTTTTTGCTCGGTCAAGCGACAAACCATTCCATAAACAGGTACATCTAATTCAGGTAAGTTAACTTGTTTTTGCAAATCACGTCGACACGCTTTTTTCCCGCGAGCTAAGCTCACTTTATTGGCTTTAAACTTTTGCTTTATGTACGCATCAGTTTCAGGATTCCAATCATCGTAGTCGCACCCATTAATGATGCCATACAAATCTTTAGCACGATTTTGGAAATCAGCTTCCATACCATGCGAACCTAAATGTGTTAAAAGCTCTGATGCATAATTAGGGCTAACCGCGTTCACTTTATCTGCATACGCAACACCCGCTTTAAGCATGCTGATATGCGATGGATCCATTTCAGCATTGATATAGCGACGTTGAATCAATTCAGGTATTAGGCTGTATTGATCGTAGTTAAATACCCCCTTAAAAACGGCATTATGAATTGTTACCACACTTTTCGATTTAGCAAAGAAATCACTCTCTGCGTAACGCGTTTTTAATAAGAATGGAATTAACCCGGTATGCCAATCGTTACAGTGAATCACATCAGGTTGAAAACCCAGTTTTTCACACAAATCTAACGATGCGGCGCTTAAAAATGAAAAGCGTTCACCATTATCTGCATATGCTTGATTGTTTTCCGCATACAATTCTGGTCGATCATAATACTGTGGTGCATCTAACGCATAGACAGGCACATTACTTTCATCGAGTTGCATCACTTGATAGCTCACAGCAAATGGCTGTGGCTCAACAAACAGCTCAGTAGACAAAATAGCTACAGCGTTATCTTTACCGTTAATTGTCTGATAGAAAGGCATTACAATTCGAACATCGTGCCCCATCTTTTTCAAGGCAGCAGGCAGAGACTTAGCAACATCAGCTAATCCTCCTGTTTTTGCAAACCCTTCTACTTCAGATGAAACAAATAGAATTTTCAATGGATGCTTTGTTAACGACGTTTTCTTAGTAGCCAATTTTCGCTCCTTTCGGGATTACGACAATGCCTTCATCAGAAACGTGGTAGTTTTTCTTATCCTCTTCAGGATTTTCACCGATTACCGTTCCTGGTGCAATGTGTACATTTTTATCAATAATCGCTTTGCGTATTGAGCAATTCGCACCGATTTTCACATCGCCCAAAATCACAGATTCTGAAATCATTGTGTCATGGTCAACATTTGTACGGAAGCCTAAAATTGATTTATGTATTTGTGCGCCACGAATGTAGCTTCCAGCTGAAATCATACAGTTGTTAATATCAACTTTACTGTTTTCGCTGTCTAAAATTGTTGCAGGTGGAAGCGGTGGGTAATGAGTGTGTAGCTGCCATTGACGGTTATACAAAGAGAACGGCGCATCTTCAGAAAGTAAATCCATGTGTGCTTGCCAGTACGCTTCAATCGTACCTACATCGCGCCAGTAACCGGTATTCTTCTCACCTGGAATAATGTTGGTTGTAAAATCATAAACATAAACTTTACCAAGTGGAAATAGCTTAGGGATGATGTCTTTACCAAAGTCGTGGCTTGAATCTTCTTTTGCTGCATCTTCTTCAAGTTCAGTACATAGCGTCTCTTTATTGAAGATATAGTTACCCATAGAAACAAGTGCATTCTCTGGATCGCCAGGAATAGACTTAGGGTTAGTTGGCTTTTCTTCAAAACCAACCATGCAGCCGTTTTCATCAACCTCGATAACACCAAAAGCACTTGCTTCTGATAAAGGCATACGCAATGCAGAAACCGTTAATTCCGCTTCTTTTTCTTTATGAAAATTAAGCATCTGCTTAATGTCCATTTTGTAAATATGATCACTACCAAAAATACAAACATGCTCAGGTTCAGCAAGTTCAATAAAGCTTAAATTTTGGTAAATCGCATCAGCAGTACCATCGTACCAACGCTTGCCCATTCGCATTTGTGCTGGAATTGGATCAATAAAACGATCCGTAATGCCCGTAATATTCCAACCCTTTTTCATATGCACATATAAAGACTGAGATTTGAATTGGGTTAGAACATAAATTTTTAAAAAATCAGCATTTACAAAATTATTCAATGCAAAATCAATTAAGCGGTAGCTACCACCAAATGGAACTGCGGGTTTTGTACGTGAATCTGTTAATGGACGCAAACGAGAGCCTTCTCCGCCTGCTAAAATCATACCTAAAACGCCACCCATGGTGTACCTCCTTGTTGAAATTAAGCAATCTAATGTATATATACCACACGATATGCTACATGAGAATTAGCACGCACTGAAACGTGATGTATAATTACAAAAAAAATAATTTATTACAAACTGTAGGTAAATGTAATTTCATTTCATATTTCACTATAGCGTGACCTATGGGGTATATTCCACCAATGGAGTATAAATTCCATTTATCAAAACTTTATAAATGGCTCATATTCCCAATATGGTGAGAAATAATCAGCTAAGCAAAGCTACTCCCCCTATTCTCATACCACTAAAAGTACGTATATGATGATTACAAAGAGAATAATTACTCATAGTATTTATTCAGTTTAAAAATTTGTCTAAAAACGTGGCTATTAAATTATGACTTCTCTATTTAATACTGAATATGCATCAACTTTGTCAGCACCATCTGTTGCAACTAATGTAATATTGCACGCCTTCGACTGGCCATACAGTAAAGTGACTGAAAACGCCAAAGCCATTGCTGACAATGGATATAAAGCTATTCTTGTTTCTCCACCACTGAAATCTTTTCATTCAAAAGATGGCACTCAATGGTGGCAACGTTATCAACCTCAAGATTATCGAGTCATCGACAACCAACTCGGTAACACGAATGATTTCAGAAAGATGGTAGAAACATTAAATCTTCATGATATAGATATTTATGCAGATATTGTGTTCAATCATATGGCTAATGAGTCACATGAAAGGAATGACCTAAATTACCCTAATAGCAATATCATTAGCCAATATAAGGACAAGAGAGAATATTTCGATTCAATCAAATTATTTGGTGATTTATCTCAACCGTTATTTACCAAAGATGATTTTTTATCGGCATTTCCAATAAAAGATTGGAAAGATCCTTGGCAAGTTCAGCACGGTAGAATTAGTAGTGGTGGCTCTGATCCGGGCTTACCGACCTTAAAAAACAACAAAAATGTAGTAAAAAAACAAAAGCTTTACCTAAAAGCACTAAAAAAAATCGGTGTGAAGGGGTTTCGAATAGATGCAGCCAAACATATGACACTTAATCATATTCAAGAGTTGTGTGATGAAGATATCACTGAAGACATGCATATTTTTGGCGAAATAATTACTGATGGTGGTGCGACCAAAGAAGAATACGAACTATTCCTTCAGCCTTACCTTGAAAAAACGACTTTAGGCGCTTACGACTTTCCACTTTTTCACACGGTACTTGATGTTTTTAATGAAGATGCTTCTATGGCGAGTCTAATCAACCCTTACTCTCTTGGTTCGGCATTAGAAAACCAACGTGCAATCACATTTGCGATTACTCATGATATTCCCAATAATGACGTTTTTTTAAATCAGGTAATGTCAGAAGAAAATGAACGATTAGCCTATTGTTATATTTTAGGCAGAGATGGGGGTGTTCCACTCGTTTATACCGATTTAGATACTAGTGGCATTAAAAATAGTCGTAGCAAACCTCGTTGGTATGACGCTTGGAATGATCCAATTCTGGCTAATATGATTCATTTTCACAACACTATGCATTGCCAACCGATGGCGATTATTGAACAGACTCAAGATTTATTGGTTTTTTCTCGTGGAGAGCATGGGATAGTCGCTATTAACAAAGGTAAAAAAGCCGTCAGTTATGAACTACCGATAGAATACAGTCAACAAAACCATGCTGAGATTAACGAGATTATAAATATGGAGGGAGTGCAATTATTACCACCTTCACTCGGCAGTGAAACTGGGGCTATATTACAACTTCCGGCTCAGTCATGTGCAATGCTGGTGTCATAACCTTTCAATGAGAAGAGCGCGATAATCAATCGCGCTCTACATCAAGAATCCTTCCTGTATACAGATCGACTTCAAGTTCAACCTGTTGACCACCTTGATTTCGCGCTTCTACTTCGATCTCACTCTCATCATGTTCAATCTTAATTTTACGGAAATCATGATAACCCTGAGCCTGCAATAATCTCATCACTTTGGGCACGCTAAGGGCTGGTGATTCACTAGAGCCATTAGGATCCGCCAACACAGGCATGGCAACTATCAAACCCATCGTCAACAACAGTGATTTACTCGCTATTAACATTTTCATAGTACTTCCTAACCCTATCAAGATTATCTAACATCATACCAGAGCAATATATTGTTCTGGCAGCTTAGATTAAGTATCACCGTGAAATCGATCACATAATAATCTCTAATCGCCAAGTACAGTGAGGCATCTTGTGACAATTAAAGAATGATATGACCGTTAATAATGATATCAACTTCAACCCTGTACGCTTTAGGCATCATCTTCATCGCTACCCTGAGCTCTCGCTCCATGAGCATAAAACAGCATCAGAAATTACCGACCAGCTACTAACATTTGGTTTTGAGCCTAAAACTAATATAGGTGGTTATGGTATTCTTGTTGAAATCAAAAGTGGGAATCCAGGCCCAATAACTCTGCTCCGCGCTGATTTTGACGCATTACCAATCACTGAAAAATCACAGCATGATCATGTTTCACGCAATCACGGTTGTATGCATGCGTGCGGTCATGATGGACACGTTGCTAGCCTTTTAGCTGTTGCTAATCAGCTGAGTCAAACGCCTCCTCAATCTGGCACCGTTTTTTTACTATTCCAGCCCGCTGAAGAGATCGGCGTCGGTGCAAAAAAAATGCTGCAAGATCCACGCCTGAAAGGCATTCAACCCGATGCGGTTTATGCTTATCATAATTTGCCGGGTTATCCATTAGGTACTGTGGTGGTAAAAGACGGTGTGTTTGCCTGCGCATCAACTGGTGTAATGATCACACTGATAGGGAAAACATCTCACGCTGCAAAACCAGAGAACGGTCATAGCCCTGCCCCTGCTGTTGCACGTTTAATGGACTACCTGCATCACATGCCAGAAGCCTTCAAAGAAGCATTTAGTTTAGTCACGCTTGTTCATGTGAATGTGGGCAATAAAGGATTTGGTACATCCCCAGGGCGCGCTGAAGTAATGGCAACTATTCGTAGCAGTGATAATTACATTCTCAATTACATGAAACGAAACTTGCTGGATTTTGCCCAAAAACAAGCCGATTCTTATCAACTTGAGATGCAAATTGAATGGATTGAGCCTTTTAACGCAACCATGAATAACCCCGAAATGACTAAGAACGTTATTACTGCGGCACAGTCGCTTAACTATGATGTTGTTATACCTACAGAACCAATGCGTTGGTCTGAAGATATGGGAGAATTTCTGCAACAATGGCCAGGATCTTTATTTTGCATCGGTAGCGGTACTGATCACCCAGAATTGCACAATCCTGACTATGATTTCCCCGATGCACTGATCGAGAAATCATCTCGATTATTTCTTCAGCTCATCGCGCAATCACACAACTAGGAGCGACGGAAAACAAAGCATTCGAACAATAGCTACCTATTACTAGTTAGGTAGCTGTTCGCCTCAATAGACTGAGCAAGTGTAATTTAAGGGAATACATAACGAACAGAGGTCTATGGTATAAACTTTATGAATGTCTCCTTGAACATCAATGCATTAAATGATAATAATTATCACTAAGATTTGTTGGTCACTTTATAGGATCACCCATGGACTGTACTTCAACCCTGTATCACCATTACTTTAAAGCAGAAGATCGGTTTCTAAATCGTCGGATTACACCCGGTTATGAGCCTGATATCATCATCGATTTTGTTCAATCTGGTCTTAACTTAGCGTCGCTATACTGCCTTAATACCCCTACTTTTAATCCTATTCTGCGAGAACTGTTTCTACGACGCGTTTTTTTTCATCTAGTAGAAGCAATCAATCAGCCGAATAACTCCCGTATTTTTCGTCGCATTTGCTTAGATCATATCCATTGCCCTCTTCTAGCTTTAAAAAAGTTTTATGGCAACTCAGACACTGGCCGTCAGCAGCTTCTATCTCTACAGCAACACTTACAACAAACACATTTAACCTCAGGTCTGTAAGGAATAATATTATGTCTTCACACTATCGAATTGAAACAGACAGCATGGGTGACGTGCACGTTCCTGAAAATGCACTTTATCAAGCTCAAACACAACGTGCCGTTAATAATTTTCCGATCAGCGGGATTCAAATGCCCCACGAATTTATTAAAGCACTGGCATACATAAAACAGGCAGCAGCCCGAAGTAACCTTGAATTGAAGCTACTTGATGACAAGGTTGCTCATGCCATCATTGATAGCTGCCAAGAAATCATTAATGGGGAGCACTTTGAACAATTTCCCATAGATGTATTCCAAACAGGTTCAGGCACTAGCTCTAATATGAATGCCAATGAAGTTATCGCGACTCTTGCATCACAAAAAGCAGAACAAAACATAAGCCCTAACGACCACGTAAATATGGGCCAGAGCAGTAATGATGTTATTCCTACCGCCATTCAAGTAAGCGCTGCAATTACCTGCCATTTTCAATTATTCCCTGCATTAGAATACTTAACTCAGGCATTAGATAAAAAAACAGCAGAAATTGGTCATATTGTAAAAACAGGGCGTACTCACCTAATGGATGCTATGCCTGTAACCCTTGGTCAAGAGTTGCAAGGTTGGAAAATACAACTCGAACGTGCACAACTAGGTATTCAACATGCGCTTGATAATGCTTCAGCACTTGCACAAGGTGGAACAGCGGTAGGCACCGGAATCAATGCTGAACCCGAATTTGCTGCAATTTTTGCAAATAATATTTCAATCTCAACTGAAATCCCTTTTACATCCAGCGATAACTTCTTTTATAACCTCAGTAGCCAAGATGCAATTGTTGCGCTTTCTGGGCAACTTAAAACCTTAGCGGTTGCGATTTTAAAAATATCGAATGATCTACGTTGGATGAATTCAGGGCCTCTTGCCGGATTAGGTGAAATTGAACTTGAAGCCCTTCAACCCGGCTCTTCAATTATGCCCGGTAAAGTTAACCCGGTTATTCCAGAAGCAGCAGCAATGGTTGCAGCACAAGTCATCGGTAATGACGCGACCATTACCGTCGGCGGTCAATCTGGTAATTTTCAGTTAAACGTTATGTTACCTGTCATTGCACATAACCTGATTCAAAGTATCGAATTAATGGCAAATGTCTCTACCCTACTAGCAGACAAAGCCATTAGTACATTCATTGTTCGGGAAGATAACCTGCAAGTCGCACTCGCTAAAAACCCTATATTGGTTACCGCTCTTAACCCTGTGATTGGTTATTTAAAAGCAGCAGAAATAGCCAAAAAAGCCTACAAAGAACAAAGAGCGATTATTGAAGTAGCAGAAGAAGAAACAAATATTAGTCGCGAAGAATTAGAAAAACTACTGAACCCAGAAGAACTGACACAAGGTGGCGTTGCACATTAAGATTGGTCTGCACATGCGCACTTAGCATCGAACCCAGTATCCATGACTCTAAAATTACACATGTTTGAAAAGAAACTGTCACATTAACAACTTAATCTAGCGGCAACTAAAAGACAGAATATATTTAATTTCGTGAAGGATACGCAGTTTGTTATTTGATAATCACAAGAAGACCATTAAACCGTACTTGGCTATTTTCGATTTAGACGAGACCTTGATCGCCGCTGATTCTGCTAGCTTGTGGAATGCATTTCTTGTTCAAAAAGGTCTCGCACCGCAAACGCTTCTTGAAGAAGAGCAACGCCTGATGCAAGCGTACGCGAAAGGTACGTTAGACATGAATACCTATATGGAAGCCACACTTCAACCAATCAAAGGGTGCGATATTACAAAAATTTCAGCACTGGTCGAAGAGTTTGTTGAAGAAAAAATTAAACCCGCACTCTATCCTGATGCGCTAGCCCGTATTGAGTGGCACAAAAAGCGCGGTGATCATGTGCTTATTATCTCGGCAACAAGCGAACACCTAGTTAAGCCCATAGCCACAATGCTCAACGTTGAAGATGTCATCGCGATTGAACTAGAAACAATCAACGGCATTTTTACAGGTAATACCAAAGGCACATTGAGTTATCAACAAGGAAAGGTGATACGAATGAAAGCATGGCTAGATAATCAAGAAACTGAATTCAAAGGCAGCTACGGTTACAGCGATTCTATCAATGATCTACCAATGCTTGATGCCGTCGATCGTCCTTTTGCTGTAAACCCTGATCCAGCATTGTCCCTGCATGCTCAAGTAAATGATTGGACCATCATGGATTGGCGTCACGATAACAATATATTACGCTAGTATTTATCGGTATTACCACGCTGTTCTGATTATACACCAACGCAATAAGCCCTTTTACGTTACCCCCAAGTTACTAAGCTACAGCACAAAAAGGGCTTCTATCCACAGTACCCCCATACATTACCCCTTTACTCGCGACGAAACTCAAATCTGATTCATATTTCTTTTAACAAATAACTATCGCTTTTGTCGTTTAGAAACAAACAGGTAGAGATAAGCAGCGCTCCTTACGATAGATTAGATAGTTCCTTCAAAAAAATCGAATAACTTGTTCGGCTGAGAACGGTTATAACTTTTCAATAACAAACTAGAATGAATGTTATTGAAGGTTAATAAGACACGTTTACATGAAAAATCATCCAAACCAATATGATTGGGTATCAATTACGTTACATTGGGTAACTGCAATTGCCGTTATCGGCCTGTTTGCCGCTGGGTTATGGATGGTTGACTTGAACTATTACTCACAATGGTACAAGCCTGTTCCACATTGGCATAAATCGGTTGGTTTACTGCTCGCTTTTGCCACTATTTTCAGATTGTTATGGCGCTCATTTAAAGGGCACCCAGAGATAAAAGGGGCTGCATGGGAAATTACGTCAGCCAAGCTTGCACACAGTGCGCTATACCTTCTTATGTTTAGCTTGTTTATATCAGGCTACCTAATTTCGACCGCCGATGGGCGATCAATTGACGTATTTAATTGGTTCTCTGTACCTGCACTAGGAGAGCTCTTTGAAAACCAAGCTGATATTGCAGGGGAAGTACATTACTACCTTGCTCTCAGTTTAATTGCACTCGTTGTCATTCACGCTATTGCAGCGTTAAAGCATCACTTTATTAATAAAGACAATACATTAACCAAAATGTTGGGAGTTAAAGAAAAATGAAAAAACAGCTATTAGCCTTAGGCTTATTTACCGCAATGACAATGCCAAGTATTGCGTCAGCAGCAGACTACGTGATCGATACTCAGGGTGCACACGCATCAATTAACGTAAAGATTAAGCACCTTGGTTACAGCTACATTAAAGGGCGCTTTAATACATTTGACGGCACTTTTAGCTATGACCCTAAAGATATCGCGGCATCAAAAGTATCGGTAAATGTTGATACAACCAGTTTTGATACTAACCATGCAGAACGCGACAAGCACGTTCGTAGCGGTGACTTTTTAGATGTTAAAAAATACGCGACAGCCTCTTTTACTAGCACAAAAGTGACAGACAAGGGTAATGGTGAACTAGCAATTACAGGTGATTTAACCTTACACGGTGAAACGAAGCCAATCACTATCGATGCACAGTTCATTGGTGAAGGTGAAGACCCATGGGGTGGTTACCGTGCTGGCTTTGCAGGCACAACCCGCATAGAGCTTGAAGACTTTGGCGTTCCTGTTATGGGTGAGTCAAGCTATGCCGATTTAGAGCTGCATGTTGAAGGCGTTCGCCAGTAAAACGTATAAATAAAAAGATATATGAAGATTATTTAACCCCCACAAAATCCGACGCCATGTCGGATTTTTTATACTTCTTATCTTATCGACCTTAACCACTGTTCCTTATTTGCCCTTGATGGTCACCAATTAGTCCTCAGCAACATAATGTTACATAAGTCAGTAAGTAGAAATATGAACCATAAGATAGGATGTGAGTCATAATAATGATCGATAATATTACCTCGGGCTCAACATCGAAATACCAGAGGTAATTAAGAAGGTAAATGTAATGACTCCACAAGAAAAAGAACTGATTCAGAACGTTGCTAATAAGCTAAAACAAAGCCCTTCGAAAACAAAAGACGCAGATGCAGACCAACTGATCGGTAATGAAATAGGCTCACAACAAGATGCTGTTTACAAATTGACCCAAGCTGTTTTGGTTCAAGAAATTGCATTAAAAGAAATGAAGCAAAAAAATGATTATCTAGAGAAAAGTGTTGAACACCATAAATCAGAATCTAATCGCGGTGCGTTTAGCAAAATGATGGGAGGCAACCGCCCTGCTCCGCAACCGCCACAGCCAATGAACCAACCAAGTGCCTTTGGTAGCTTCATGCAAACAGCTGCAAGTGTTGCTGTCGGTATGGTGGCAGGTAACATGATCAGCAACATGTTGTTCAATAATGATGAACAGCCCGCAGATACTGCAGCAGAAGACACTGCAACAGATGCAGCTACCGACCCGACCGCTGATGCAGGCACTGAAGAACTGGCATCTACTGATGAGAGTTCAGGTGGCTTCTTAGACGATTCATCAAACAGCTTTGCTTCTGACTATTCAGATTCATCTGGTGGTTTCGGTGATTCAGGCTTTAGCGACGCAACCAGTGGATTTGGTGATGCTGGTTTTGGCGATTCAGGTTTCGGTGACTCTGGGTTTAGTGACGATTCGCTTGCCAATAATTCATTCGGCGGTGGTGACGACAGCTTCTTTGGTGGCGGTGGTGATGACTTCGGTGATTTTGGCGACGATGCCTAAGTAATAAGCGATTCTAGCTTTTTTCGCTCGTTCACTGCGTATAAATGAACGAGCGAAAATCTATTTCAGAAAAAATTTAACCCAAACGCCCTTTTAACATCATCTAATACGGCTTCTGATTCGTCGCGGGCTTTATCTGTACCTTGCTTCAAAATAGCAATTAATTCTGCTTTATCAGACAAATAATATTCTCTGCGTTCACGTATCGGCCTTAGCATTTCTTGTAAGCATTCCTCCAAAATTTTCTTTGTTGTTCCATCGCCTAAACCACCTCGTTGATAATGTTCTTTTAGTGATTGTACATACTCGGCATCAGGGTGAAATGCATCTAGATAGGTAAATACAACATTACCTTCAACCTGACCGGAATCGTTCACAGATAAATGATTCGGATCGGTATACATGGATTTAACGGATCTAGAGATATCTTTTTCCGATGAACTGAGCATGATGGTATTACCCATTGATTTAGACATCTTACTTTTGCCGTCAGCACTTGGTAAGCGTGACACTTTGCTCAGTAAGGCTTTGCATTCCACCAGCACTTCTCTTTGTGCTATGTGGTTAAGCCTTCTTACTATTTCATTGGTTTGCTCTAGCATCGGTAATTGATCTTCACCAACTGGGACTAATGTTGCTTTAAAGGCTGTAATGTCAGCCGCTTGGCTTATAGGGTAAGTAAGAAAGCCCGCTGGAATTGAGCGGCCGAATTCCTTACTTTTAATTTCATTTTTAACCGTAGGGTTCCGCTCTAATCGAGAGATAGACACTAGGTTTGAATAATACATAGTAAGTTCAGATAACGCAGGAATCGCGGATTGCAAACAGATAGTTGTTTTAGAGGGGTTAATACCTACGGCTAAGTAATCGGCAACTACATTTAAAATATTGGAAGACACTTTCTGAGGGTTATGCCCGTTATCTGTTAGGCCTTGCAGGTCTGCCACCAGCACAGTTTGATCATACTGCTCTTGCAGTAGTACACGCTGCTGTAGCGAACCCACGAAGTGCCCTAAATGTAAAGGCCCTGTTGCTCTATCACCAGTGAGGATTTTTTCTTTCTTTAAATGTATATTTTTTTGCATCGTTATATCTCTGAAATAGTGCGCCGGAAATATAACTTGAGTGTGTTCTTAAGCTACCTTCCGGCGGCTTTTGAACATAAGAATTCAGCACCGCTCTAAAAAGAACGCCACCAAGAATTTGAAATGAAAGTGCGAAGAGAATATGTTTTCATGCTTAATAAGCTATCAAGACTTTTTCCTTTATACAAGGGAAGATTCAAACAAAACAGCAGCAACCATAACAATATCTGCATCTAACAAAATCCACTTTTCTATCTAACTCTAGTTATAATGAGTAGTGAAAAGTGGATTTTTCAGTTAGCTTATATTAATGGGTTTAATCGCATTTTAACTTGATATAGCTACACTCTGCGATAAGGTAAGTACGTAGGTTCCCACATGTGTATTGCCAGTTCTTGTTGAATATTTTTGCCACGAAGTGGGCTATTCGGTTCTGTTGTCTGCATATTTTCAAGAATACGCGTAGCAACCACCATCGATACTTCTTTAAGTTTACTGATACGAGGGAATACGCAGCCTGCCGCAAGATCATCATCAGAGACACAATCGGCTAGTGCGTAAGATGCCATTGTGAACATATCTAAAGTGATTTTTGGCGTACCCGATACAATGGAAGCTAAACCGACACCAGGGAAAATAAACACATTATTCCCCTGACCGATTCGGTATTCTCTTCCATTATAATTTACATCACCAAACGGGCTACCCGTTGCTACAATCGCTTGACCATCACTCCATTGGTAAACATCTTCCGGTAAAGCTTCACAGTTTGCCGTTGGGTTAGAAAGTGGGAATACCATTGGCCGCTTGGTGTATTCCATCATTTTTTGAACATGCTCTGCTTTAAATGCCCCACCAATACCGCTCGTGCCCAGCAAAACAGTTACAGGGTGGTTATTGATTAGTTCAGTCAGGCTGACTTTACCGAGCTCTTTCGTCTGCCAATTATTGGCTAATTCTCTTGGTTTCGCATAACGTTTTTTATACTCATCTAATCCTTCACGATCATCAAAAACTAAACCTTGAGAATCAAGTACGAATATTTTTTCTCTTGCAGTGCTATGCGAGCAACCTTCCTTCAATAAGCCTGCATATATCTGGTCAGCGACTCCTACACCGCCAGCACCTGCGCCATAAACAACGTAAGTTTGATCGGCGAGTGTTTCTTCTTTAATTTTGACCGCACCAAGAATACCAGCAAGAACAACAGAACCCGTACCTTGAATATCATCATTAAATGAAGGTAAATCATCTTCATAATCGCTCAGATTATCAAAAGCATTTGATTTACTAAAATCTTCCCATTGAAGAACGGCTTTTGGAAAGTGCTGCTGTATTTGCTTCACGAATTTACGAATGAACGTTTTGTATTCTTCACCACGCATACGTTTACGGGGCATACCCAAGTACATAGGATCATCGAGCAAATCTTGATTGTCGGTACCGACATCTAACGCAATAGGTAAACAGTGTGCCGGATGAATGCCCGCACCCAAGGTATATAGTGACAGCTTGCCAATAGGAATACCCATGCCGCCAACCCCCTGATCACCTAACCCAAGAATACCTTGGCTATCTGTGACCACGATGATTTTAATGTCTTTTCCTGTGAAATGACGGGCCATGTCTCCCATCTGATCAACACTGTCTTCTGTGATATATAAACCACGGGCTTTTTGGTAGCGGTGACTAAACTCCTGACATGCCTTGCCTACTGTCGGTGTATAAATAATCGGCGTCATTTCTTCTACATGGCGTGATAATAATGCGTAGAATAACGTTTCATTTCGATCTTGTAAGGCACGTAAAAAAAGGTATTTTTCAATATCTGTCGAGGCATTGCGGAAACCGTCATATACCCGATTAAGCTGATCATCGAACGTTTGTACTTTAGGAGGTAATAAACCAACCAAGTCGAATGCTTCACGCTCTTCGTAGCTAAATGCTGTACTTTTATTTAAATTACGATCGTTTAGTAACTCTGTGCCTGTTAATGCTACAGGTCTGAAATCATTACCACGCTCATCTTTCCACCTTAGGTATTTTCCTACGGTCATGATATCCCTCCACTTAATGAACAAATGAATATCAGTCCTCAAATGTCATCCATCAAAACGCCATGTTTTTTTGATAAGAGGGCTGATATGCCCAAGTTACCTCAAGTAGCTTGGGTATAAATATATTCCGAAGTATGTGCATTGCAGAATATATTAAAATACTCTACGCGCTTTTTTCCATTAAAAATGTGAAGTAAAAGAGTCTGTAGCAATTTTCTTATTACAAAGATAAACGAATAAAAATGAACAAAATTAGAAAGAAATTGTTCGGCAGGTTGGTGTTAATAATACAGTTTTAACCACGTTTTCATCAATCATTAATATATCGCCCCCACGCGTGAAATCATCCTCATGGGCATTACACACAAGTACCAGATCATATATACCTAACGGTAAATAATTGACTTCAAATGTCCCTTCATTAATCGATGTATCAACATCTATTGCAGTAAAAGTATAAGGCGCATAATCTGATCCTAAATCACCGTATTCCGGCGTTTCTGTACCGTAAAGATAAACAGCGGCATCATTAATATTCCCTTCGCACGCCATATCATGAACAGTACCATTCAGCGTCGCATACGCAGTTATCTGCATCGTTCTATCATCATATGTCTCTGTTGCACTACACACTGTACTTAACAGTGTTAATAAACCTATGATTGCTTTCTTTTTCATTACAACATCTTCCCTTTACTGACAATATTGAGCATAACGTGCTTTTACCTTCCTATGTAGCAAGCACATCTAAACCTAGGCAGTTTTGACAAGAATTTTACATTACGAATGGAACTCATTGAATTTGATGAAAAATCAAGCTGCTTCAAGAACATTAGTATCAGGTACTTGTGACAGCCTATTCTTCTCTGTTTGTAAGTATTTTTAGTAAATAAAAGGTTTAGGTATAAAATTAAGTTTACCTATTCACAAGCGAGTCACGAATTTGTTAACTCAACGCACCACTGTATTGTCTAGAATCAGCATACAAAGTACGTTACTGTCTTTGTTCTTTTGGGTGTCACTGTTACTTTCTGGTTGCAGCACAAAGCAATACAATGTTGTAAACGATATTCCTTTCAAAGATGATCACTTTAAGGAATGTGTGCTTTCATATGATGAACAGCAACTCAATAAATTCAATGAATTAGAATGTTCGAACAGCCACATTACATCTGCCGATGAAATACGCTTTTTTCCTGCGATAGAATCATTAGACTTGTCAAATAATCAGCTGACAACGTTAGACGTTACCAACAATACCTTGCTTAAAACTTTATATTTACCTAACAACAACCTGAAAAATCTCGATGTATCTGCTAACCCTTTATTAGAGTTTCTGTATGCCTATAACAATCAACTCAGTGAAATTGACCTTACACACTCACCGCTAATAAAAGAGCTTATTCTTGTAGGGAACCAATTACACGACTTAAATATCACAGCCAATACAGTACTGGTTGATCTTCTTGTGTATGCCAATGCGCTCACTGAACTAGACATATCAAAGAATACTCAGCTGGAATATTTACAAGCAGAAAAAAATCAAATCGACACGCTAAACATCAGTAATAATCCTAAGCTGAGCGTTTTACAGGTTGATCCTTCTACTAAAATTATCGGTATTCTACCGATGAATGATCCATCGACAATTGACACATCTACGCCTTCAAATCGAACAAAGATGCGTAGACAGCCGTACTTTTAGTGAACGTATTTCAGTGAAATCACGGATAGAGTACAGTGCAAGGTTCTTAAGTTAGCATTCTTGCGCTCATTACTTTTTACTACAGTGCTATTAACTAAAACTGCACTAATCAATAATCAGGGTTTGAATGGAACGTGCAGGCATTCTTACATAACAGCCCCGATCCAGATTATTCAACGCATAGACCACTTCCTGCTCAAGGCGATTCATTATCACCATCACTTTTTCACCGTTTGGATTCAAGAAAGCGGTCGCTTCTAGATCATCGCTGGTCGTCGCAACAGCAATCCGACGCGCACCTCGCTGAATGAACTTCGAGAAATGGCCAAAGTAATAGTACGAAGGGTTAATAATGACCTTATCATTGAGTGTGTCACCGATTATCGGAGCGCTACAAAGATTTTGTACATGATTTGGACCACCAGTTTCATCAAGAAAGAGATTCCAGTCACACCAAGCACTGGTATTGTGGTTAAGATCATTAATCATTGAGTGAGCATAGCGCTCTCCCACCTTCCAGTCACCAATATGCGGACCGAACTCTTGGCATCCTTCGGTAAACCATATTTTTTTCTCAGGGTAAATATCGTTGACCAATTTAAGGTTGTCGTAATTGTCCCCCATATACCAGTGAATACCGATACCATAAACATACTTAGCAGCGTCATGATCATCAAACATCTTCTGAGCCCGATCAAACGCTTCTGCACGATTATGATCCCAGCAAACTATCTTAATATGACCTAAGCCTTCGTTTTCCAGCGTAGGACCAAGATAATCACGGACGAAATCTCGCTCTTCCTCTGCGGTGTAGATGCATGAATCCCACACTTGGGTGGCGGCGGGTTCATTTTGAACCGTAATAGCACTAACTGTCACACCTTCATGTTGCATAGCCTGAATATACTTGCAGTAATATAAAGCCCAAGCCTGCCGATACTCTGGTTTTAGCTTCCCACCGTTATTCATCTCACCATTGGTTTTCATCCAAGCAGGTGGACTCCAAGGGGAGGCGAAAACAGTCACATCCTCCCCCGACAACTGTTTTGCCCACTCGATCATGGGGATAATTTGCTGCTTGTCGCGTTCAAGGTTGAAGTCTTTCAACTCGGGAGCTTCTGTCTCGCAACACGCCCAGTTGCCAAGAGAAAAATCACAACTATTAATATGTGTACGACAGAAATTATATCCAATCCCTTTTTCTGGATGAAAGTACGCTTCCATCATTTCTTTCTGGCTCTCAGCACTCATTCTATTAAGCACATTAGCTGCCGATTCAGTAAAAGCGCCCCCAAATCCTTCCCACTCTTGAAATGTCTTCCTTTCATCCAAGTAGACAGCAAATAACTCACCCGCATCGGTATAAATGATATTCGTATCAAGCTGATACCCTTCGCGAAAATTATCGATTGGCACTTCGGATAACTTAAAATCAGTGCCTTTCGCTGTTTGATATAATTTCATCTACACTCCATGGAAACCATTAATTCAATCTACAAATCCATTTTCTGTGGAAGTACACATACAATACTTTCTACACTTTGAATCGCTTAACTAAATCATTCTGTTCATGCGCCAGTTCATCAAGTTTGTTACTCGCATTGGCAACTTGTTCCATAGAGAGATTATTCGCATCTGCTATGTGACTGATATCTTCCAGACTGCGAGCAATCGAGTTTGTCGTTAAGCTTTGCTCTTCTGCAGCTTGAGCGATATGGCTACTCATCTCGCTGATCTCAATGATGATTGCCTGGATTTCTTCCATTGCGCTATTCGCATCAGAAGACTGGGTAATACTCTTGTGCATTTCACCTACGCAACTTTGCATCACCGATGATGCCTGCCCCGAACTGGCTTGCAAATTTTGGATCATGTTTTCAATTTCATCCGTCGAATCGGTTGTGCGTTTTGCCAAAACCCTCACTTCATCAGCAACAACGGCAAAACCTCGGCCCTGATCACCAGCACGAGCTGCTTCTATTGCCGCATTCAACGCCAACAAGTTAGTTTGATCAGCAATGTGGCGGATAACATCCAGAATCGAGCCAATTTCACTGCTCATTACTTGAACTGTCGTCACCACTTTAACCGACTCATCAAGACGTTCAGATAGCTGGTTAATCGTTGAAATATTATTGCCCATTACATCTCGCCCCGTTCGGGCGGCCGCCTCAACATCATGCACTTTATCCATAGAATTTTGCGCGCTGTTAGCAACATCTTTCACTGATTGCTCCATCTCTGTCATCGCGGTAGCAACCGACGCCGTTTGTTGACGCTGATCATTCAAGCGAGCTTTAGACGCTGTTGTTATTGTCTGATTTTGCCCAGCAACCTGAGCAAGATTACCGGAGGCGACACTGATTTCTCGCAAGATATCTTGTAAGTTAGATGCAAGGGTATTGATATGACCGCTTAACTGACCGAACTCGGTAAACGAATTACCATTAACTCGTTTCGTCATATCACCAGCCGTTAACGCTTCAAGCGTTTTCAGCATTGAAACGAGAGGCTCACGTACATTTTTAGCCAAAATCCAACCCAGAAATATGGCAAAAACGGTGACTACTACTCCCATGGCAATCGCTTGGGTATAGCCATCAATGTAACTCTCATTTGCACTTTCTATCGCTCTGTCCATCAATTGATCAGCTTCAGCACGAAACGTCTCAAGAATTACCATCGCTTGATCAACCTCATTCGCAAGCACCGAAATGTTGGCGTATAGGTGATGCCTAGCTTCAACATAGCTAAAATGTTGATCCAATACGCCCCCTTTCTGGCCTATATCTTGAGTAAACTGCTCGACAGAGTGGTCAAACGTTTCTTGGAGTGATGGCAGCTGAGCAATGAGCCCACGATAAGCATAATTGAGCCGAGTGACACTTCGTTTATTGTCTTTGAGCGCCTTAGTGATCACCTCTGTGTCATCGCTAGCCAACGCATCCGATGTTATCGTTTCTGTTTGCTTTAGTTTGGTAAAGTAACTTTTGGCCATCAACTTAACCGTAATATTATCTTGGTTGTTGATGTACTCCCTCATTCCGACTCTTAGCTCCGTTTGCAACTGCTGGAAACGACGGATGGCTATTTGCCTCTCCTGCTGAGCCTTTAACTGGGTACGATAATTTTCCATCGCCTGGTAAGATTCAGAAAAATAACGTTCTTCCAGTGCAAGTAATGCTGTTAGCTGACGATTTAATATGGGCTTACCTTGGGATATTAACGATAATTGCTCAAGCGCAGAGCTAAAGTCGTTCTTTGCATAGCCAAACTTTTCTTCATAACCTTGCATTCGTTCCGGATTTTGGCTGGTAAGAAAGTCTTTGAATATCTTGTCTGCGGCTAATAGCTTTACACTGGTTTGATTTGCCAACGAGACAAGGGGAAATACATCTGACGTTACCGAATCAAGTTGACGATGAATACGACTGGTGCCATCTAGCATCAATACTACTGTCGTAACAAGTAGCGCTACCATTAGCGCAAAACCTGCATACATGCGTTTAATGACCGACGTTTGTCGATTATTCTTCATATTCTTGAGTTCCATCTGATAAAAGGCATTTATACCCAAGCCACCAGAAATAAATAAATTCATTTATTCTCAAGTAACTTGGGTATATAAACTGTGATTATGAAAATAAAAAGTGGAAGAAAGTCACCTTTCTTCCTCTGATATATTTACTTAATTAAACGAACGTTTTTAAAACTAAACTCGGCACCAGCTTGCGAGTTGCCCCATACCGGTAATATAGCAAACGGTTTATCAACACTTTCTACAATGTCATCAATACCTAAATCACTAATTAATACTGAAATAGACGTCCATGTACCTGTTGGTATAGCGCCGAGAGAATAATCAGCACTTCCTGCATTCTCCTGCGAGGACTCCATTTTGATGACTAAGCCATCAATGTTTTCACCATACGAGGTAACAAACAAATCGAACACCAATAAACCCGCTTCCACATAATTAGTTAAATTCTGCGTTTTACCATTTAAGAAAATAACCGCTTTGTCAGCTTCAGGACTTGCAGCATTGTAAACAACGTTCACAACCGTTGCCCCGTCACCGTCTATTTCCGTTATGGTTGAAACGTGTTCAGGAGCAGGCCCCCAATCACCATCGGTATGCGCACTCCACACACCAACACTTGGATTCCAGGTATCACTCCAGATATATGAGATAGCTTCATCTAAAGGAGGTAGTGGTGGAACAGCTAACGCTTCACAATCGATTTCATCGCTGGCAACATCGAGACTACGCGGTACAAAACGGATTTCACCTAAGTCAAAAGCCATTTCACCCGTCGTGGTCAACAAGAGTGCTGTATTCAACATTGAATATTCCATGCCTTGCTCAGCAAAACAAGTCAGTGGGAATTTCAATGTTGTCCATTCCGTAGAAACTGCAGGCAATGCGTCATTAACTTTGATATCACCAAGACATGGCCACTCACAGTGCATCGCAAGCGTAACATCTTCCGTCGGCGCCTTGATCATTTTGATATCGAACTGCAACGTAGAATCGGCATTGTTATATGCATTCTTATCAATAGTTTTTTCACCTTCTGTTTGGAAGTAAAGCTGCGCAACATCAGTGCCATCAAAGATGGCATTCAGTGCATCTTGCTGATGTAAATAGTTAATAGGCTTAGTCGCTAAACCTCCAATGGCTGTTTCAGAACCATTTGAAACCTCAAGCCCCGCCCAACCATTTGCTGCTCCCCCCATTCTTGCTACAAACTCCCCTGATGCCTCACGACCAAAAATTTCCATATTAGTCGTTGCAATACCATTGTCAGGCGCATCTTGACCACAACCGAAATCACGAGAGTCGAGATCGAGGTTATTTAAGTCATTTTCTGAAGCCGTTGTAGAAGATACTGCTGAGAGATATGACAGACCATAACCGTAAGGAAATAACGGTTTATGCTCGCCCGTAATATCTTGCTCTGTGGCTGGTGTTTCGTAATCGACAATATTAGATGCAACACGGTTAATAGTGGTCGAACATTTTTTCATTGGCCATGAATAAGACAGGCGGCCAGTAAAATCTTTATTGTCTTTATTAAACAGTACATCCGTAATGCCACCGGCTTCAGTACCTGGTAGCCAAGCGGCAATAAAGGCATCCGAATTATTAATTTCTTCATTTACATATAACGGTCGACCAGAATAAAAAATAGTCACAACTTTCAGACCAGCAGCTTTCAGCTCTTTAACTTTATCTAAATCAGCTTGATATGACGCTTTAAGCGTTGAGAACTCTAATGTTTTGTTAGATTTAATATCACCAAACATTTCAGCATAAGGATCTTCTCCGATAACAACGACCGCCACGGTGTTTTCCGTCGCTTCACTCATATCCGTGATGATGTTTTCGCTACCGACGACACTTTTTAGTGCCATTTGCATGGTTGTCGCGCCAGGGAAGTCATCTTCGATGGTGTTTTCATCACCCTGCCAAGTCAATGACCATCCACCAGTTTGTTTCTGGATATTATTAATGGCACTACCAGCAATCAGAATTTGCTGATCACTAACAAGAGGTAAAATGCGACCTTCATTTTTTAACAATACCAATGACTGGCTAACCGCTTCACGTGCTAGTGCACGGTGCTCTGCAGAACCCAAAAGTTCTTGTTGACCAGCCAATGTACGCTCAGACGGCATTGGTTTTTCCCACAAGTTCGCACGAAGCTTCACTCGCAAGATGCGGCTTACTGCATCATCAATACGCGTCATCGAAATGATGCCATCTTTAACCTGTGCGATCACATTAGTATAAAAAGCTTGCCAGTCGCTACGTGCAGTAACCATGAATACATCATTACCCGCGTTAACCGCAGCAGGACAGTCTGAGGCACTACAATTATTAAGCTCACCCTGTCCGTTCCAATCCGTGACAACGATACCATCGAAGCCCATTTTGTTCTTAAGTACGTCGGTGATCAGGTACTTACTACCATGTAGTTTCTTATTATAATCTCCTCCTTCAGCCTGATCATAATTAGCCTCATCATGCCAAGAGTTGAATGACGACATCACAACCTGGGCGCCACCGTTCAGGCCTGCAAAATAGCCGGTTGCATGAATATTTCGTAAATACTCTTCTGAATAATGGTTTTCTCCACGATCGACACCATCTTTAGTACCTCCATCACCAACCCAGTGCTTCACATTGGAAATAACATTTCGGTCTCCAGCAAGGCCTTCAGATCCGCCTTGGATGCCTTCAACCATTTGGCTGGCATATTGATATATAATTTCAGGGTCTTCTGAATAACCTTCATATACTCGCCCCCAACGGTAATCACGCGGTGATGCAACCGTGGGTGCAAATGTCCAATCAAGACCTGTCGCTACAATTTCTTCTGCCGTCGCCTGACCAATTTCATAAATAAGATCAGGGTTATTAGCCGCACCTAAGCCGATGTTATGCGGAAATACCGTCGCTTTGAACACATTATTATGGCCATGAACCGCATCGGTTGCCCACATGAACGGAATATTGAATCCACGATCAGCATAGGCTTCCTCTAATGCGAGCCAATATTTATCAGACTCTTTGGCCCAGTCTTCAGCTGTTGCATACTTATTATCATCAGGCCAACCACCACCACCATTAAGTAACGAGCCGAGCTTATACGTTTTGGCTTCTTCTGGGGTAACTTCACGAAGATCTGGCTGAATCATCTGACCAACTTTTTCTTCTAGGGTCATCTGAGCCAGAATTTCAACGATTTGGCGTTCAATTGCCTCATCTTTTTGGATAGCGCTTCTAATTGCAGGCCAATCACTAAAATAAGGAACTTTTGATTGTGGTAATTCAGTACCAGGGTTATTTTTCTCTGTTGTATTATCTAAATTACAACCCGCCACTAATGCCAGTGCTATTAAGCATGGCAATATTTTTTTATTACGCATAGAGGTCCTTCCCATAATTAAAACTAAAAAAAGAGAGCACCACTTTAATAATGATAACTCTCCTTTAAGAACAATATTAACTAATGCTTACCACCACATGTCTGCTTGAAGACCAACAATGAAATCACTATCACCATTATTAGTGCCAGAGTCGGTTAGATACGTTGCTAAGAAACGAATTTCAGGAGCAGGTCCCATTCCGGTGTTAATAACAATGGTTGGTGAGACGGTGATTTTACCAACATTTGCTGAATCGCTTGAACCGTCGGCATCTTCAGAACTGCTATATTGATAACCTAATTCAGTGGCAATAAAGAAGTTGTCATTAACAGGGAATGTCGGACGTGCCATTGCTGACACCCAGTAATCATTACCACCATCGTCAAAATCATTATATTGAGTTTGAACAGAAGGGAAAATGTTGATGCCGTTCTCTAAGAAATAACCACCCCAGACTAATGCTCGAGCAGAGATATCACCATCTTGAACTTGAGTAATATAACTTTGGCCTTGACCACGACTTGTGCCTGGTTTAAAAGCATTATACTCAGTCATCGTACCGCCTAGTAATTGCCCTGAACCCAGACCAGTACCCACTTGACCAATAACTTTAGAAAAACCGTTCCCTGGTAACCCTAAGAAACTATCTAAATGCAGAATACCCGTTGCTTCAAAACCCGTTTCTGCAAAATCATCGCTAGTAACTTTGTCTCCATTCGAATCTTCACCAACATAGTTGGCATTGTCAGGCAGATATTTTGCCATTGTATGAATTTCAAAATCACCGAAATTAGCGCCAACATGCACGGCATGCATAGTGTTGTTAGTATTGCTTCCCCAGCGACCTCCATCGTCGTCGCTCTTATCACTGGCGATATAGGCAAAATCCCAAGCTACATTGCCGATTTCATAACCTTCAATGCCTGCACCCGTTCCCGACATATCGGTATAGAAGAAGTCAGTCATGAAAATGTAATTATCTTTACCGTAAAATCGCTTACCACCCCAAATTGTGCCTGTTTCGGTTATGCCACCGAATTCAGCAAATGTTTCCATAATACCAATATCGCTAGAGTTCACATTAGAACCTAGTTGGTTATTTGCGGTGTTGTGGTTATCAGCACCGGCACGTGTTTTGATCGCAATAGTTTGGCCATTATCAAGTGTAAATGTTTTATTTAGCGCAAGCTCATAATGGTTGTCGGATTCAATACCCAAGCGACCAAGCGTCTCTTTTGTTGCAGGAAACTTAGCTCTTTTTAGGTCATCTTCCACACTGAAAAGGACACCGGCACGAAAATAGCCGTGAAACTCAAATCCATCGGTTGTATCAGCATTAGCCAAATGAGATGCAGATAAACCTGTAGTAGCTAATAGGCATGCAAGAGAGAGGTTTGATAATTTCATTATAACTCCATAATTTTTTTATTAGATTTCCATAAAACACTAAAAGAAAGCGCTTTCTTTAAAAGAGATAAAAATAGACAATTCGCATGTTAGAAACCAGAAAAACAAGTTATCAGGTAAAAACAATGATAAAAAAGCATTAACCTATCAGCGAACTATCTTTAAAGCCGATTATAGTGGCTAAAATATGCATATAAAGTGATCACAATCACCAAAGGAAGCGCTTTCACAAGATCGCGATCACACTGTTAACAAGAATATCATTTATCTGTATGCGATCATGTATGAAATCTAGATCACATAAAAAATTAAATAATTGATTATAATGAATTTATTTAATATTCACAGATTAGTTCTCTATAAGATCAATATTCAACATTGTTTAACAGTATGTAATTTATGAATTACAACCTCTAAAAATAAACTGCCGAAAGCTCACATTTAAAGAATGAACCGTATAACAATCAACATTATAAGTTATAAATATCAATTGCTTATATGCATTAAGTGAGTAATTTTAAACCATGATATGTGGTAAGACCATAAAGAAAGCGCTTGCGCAAAAGTGTTATGTCGCTCAAAGTTATGTATAGAAAACCTATGATCTCTATAATAGTCAGAGTTAAAATACCTGTGCTCATAAGAAATAATCACTAGATCGCTTGTCAGCGTTTTATACATTCACAGTAAGGAAGTCACGTTGAACACAATAAAAGAAGTCTCTGAACTTGCACAAGTTTCACAGTCAACGGTTTCTAGAGCCTTGAATGGGCACCCTACTGTTAAAGAAGCGAATAAAATTAAAGTTTTTGCGGCAATTGAAAAGCTGGGGTATAAACCTAATGCTTTTGCACAGGCATTGGCGTCTAGCCGCTCAAATAGTATAGGTATGCTAGTGGGCTCTCTTGATGGCCCGTTCTACGGTCCGCTTATGCATACCGCAGAAGACACAGTCCGCCAGAAAAATATTCATTTAATCGTCACTAGCGGTCAAGAATCCAAAGACAAAGAAGTGGATTCCATACGATTCCTTCAATCTAAACAAGTCGACGGATTAATCATTCATTCTGATAAGTTGTCAGATGATGAGCTCATCAAAATCGCCCAAGAAACCACATCAACTATTATCCTTAACCGTTATATCCCTGAGTTATCAAAAAAGTGTATCTGCATTGATAATGAACTGGGAGGGTATCTCGCGACGAAACACCTTATTGAGTATGGGCACACGAAAATAGGGTGTATCACCGGACAACTGAGCAAAATCGATAGCCGTGACCGATTACAGGGTTACCGTAACGCCCTATCTGAATTTAACATTACCTATGATGCTAATCTTATCGTTGAAGGACGTTTTGACCATGAAGGCAATCACGAAGCAGTAAGACGATTACTAGATCGTGATAGCGATATTACTGCGATTTTCTGCCAAAACGATAATATCGCTCTTGCAGCTTATGATATTTGTAGTGAACGAAATGTTGCTGTAGGTAAAGATATATCTATTGTCGGTTTTGATAATGATACTTACAGTCAGCATATCCGCCCGAAGCTAACCACGGTCAATTTTCCAGTTAGAGAAATGGGAATTGAAGCAGCTAAAGGTCTCTTAGCACTTCTAAACAATACTGATTATCCGTTGAAAAACAAATTAACCCCAGAACTTATCATCCGAGATTCTGTACAAAAAATAAATTAATAAAAATTAAAAAGTAGTGGGAATCCCCCCCACTACTTTTTTCATAATCAAATAGCTCTTACATTACCCGGTCTATAATTTATTCATTAGACTTTGAACGATAATAATCGACCATCATTAAATTTAATTGGAACGACCGCCTGAACTTCAGAAATTAATAGAAAGGCATTGTTTTTTAAATCATTACCCACTATAGCAACAACTTCTAAATGTCTTTCAGTAAGAGTTCGTATCTTGGACTTGGAATATATCTCCATCCTATTATTTAATTTCTGGTACTGTCCATTACATGCGTACACCCAGAGACTATAAGGTTGTTTATTAATACAAAGCCGTTCAATAAAATTTGTAACATTTTCCATTTTAGTACGCCCTGAAAACGGCAGAAAACTACCTTTAATTTATGTGAAAACAATTACATCCATAAGCCTGATGTTAATTCAACCAGCTTGCTACGAATGCTGCTATTAATCATTATTTTTGGGGAGTTACAATCACTGGTATCACTATTTTCTACAATAAGAACCTTGCCATCAGCATTAAGCGTATGCGTGTGGTAAACACCACGCTTAATATTGTAGGTTTTATTTGGCTCCATATCCCAAGCAACAATATTAATAATATTGTTGTCGATATCTACCTCAGAACAAAACAGGATACACTTTCCTGACAGTAATACAAAAACCTCATCAGTTTCGTTATGGCATTGAAAATTATCAATTTTGTTGACATCTAACTCATCAATATAGTTAAGTATTGCCACTCTCCATGATTGGAAGTCAATCAATGGAGAGTAGCCTTCTTCATTATATTCAGACACCTCTAATAGAGGACTACTCACATTTACTCCAGAAAACTTAAGCCATTAACAATGTTGATGGAACTGACACAGTAATTTCTTTAACTAGCCCACTGCGGTCAAAAACGTGACGACTCAGTTCACGATTAAGCGCCATTGTTGGCAAAGTAATACTTTCATTATTGTTAAGAGTCACGATAACCTGAGCTTCTTTTTCTTGTACAAGAAGATAAGTAATAGGGACCTGACAATATGTAAACGCTAATGATTTTTCTGGCAATATTATTGTCTGATTTTGACTTTCAATATTAATAAAATCAAAACGAGTAGCCTCAGACAAAAACTCTGACGTTCTTAATAACGAAGGTTTGAAATTAATAATACCGTCTTCAATACACAAGCCTAATTCACCAAATCGAGTCAAAATCTCTTCTTTTACCTGCCCAGTCATACCCGGCTGCTGAGCACCCGCATGCTTAGGAGTATGCGAATAAGGATCGGTTGGGAACGCACCATAGTTCTCTGGCGTTTTGTTAAACCCGATACCTGCACGTACTTTATAATAATACTCTGCTAGTTTTTGGGTCGCTTCAGAATTTGGGGCTTGTTCCCTTGCAGCAAAATAGTTCTCTTGAACAGCAAGCAGAAGCTTAGATACCATATGCCAATAGATACATCCTAACCCTTCATAACCAAACATTGTTCCTGAACGTCCAGTGAATGCCTGATGATTAAATACCTCTTCATAACAGTCCATCACATCCGCCAGTGTTTCACGGTCGATTTCCTTATAATCCGCTTTAACTTCATTCAATGCTGTTAATAAAAATCCAGCATTTTCAAAGTCGGCATTGAAATGATAGAAACCATCAGCATCTGACTCAATCACTCGACGATCGCCATTATGAGACATTTGTCTAAGCAGAACGTTGCTACATACACGTTTTGCATCCAGCTTATTTTTATTATTGAAGCTAGTTAACTCACGATCAGGATAAAGCATGAAACTTTGCTGATCAGGTCTGAACATCTCACTATTATAGAGCGTATCTAATAAATCAACGGCTTGATCTGGTGTAAGCACACCTGAACTCAGTACAGCCACTTGCCCTTCAAGCATTGGATAAAGTTCATTAACGTTGGCCGTTTCAGATGAATAGCTGATAATGTTATAGGCATTATACAAACCATCTTGACGTCGGTTAGCATTGATTCCCTCATCAATAACCACCAAGCTGACATCCAGTAAATTATTAATAAACTCACAGTCAATTTTAGTCTTGCCAGAAAATCCGCCATTTTCATAAATAGTTGTTCGGTAATCACTCGCAGCACCGGATAATCGGCTCAATAATGATTTTCGAGTTTGTCTCGTAATTCTTTTCTGCGTCAGTTCAATTTTTGCATCACTTAAAATTAGCGTCGTTGCAACAATCCAATCAACCAGTTCTGATGACAACTCTAAACTCATCGAACTGTCTTTTAGCAGTTCTTGCAGAAAGGCGACATAACGACGCATATAATATAGCGTCACCATCGACAGACCATTTCCAACAATAGCATTGTTGGCATCATTCCATTCTGGGCGTTGCGTATTGAGCCAAATACCACCATCGACAACAAAGTTGCCAAGTTTAGCCAGTAAAGGCACCATCAGCTTTTCAGTCAGATTAACTAGGTATACATCGCTACTTTCATTCATTAGTAGTCGACCATCACAGCCTAACTCTGTCACTCTTTCATCAATAAGATCTTGTTTGTTTTGGTTAAATACAACGGTGTTTTTCGGGTCATTAAATAGCTCATCAACAGCCTTAATCTCATAGGGCACATTTGAATAACTAAAAATATCACTACTTAATAATGAACTAAGTTCCTGAGGTTGATATTTCTTTGACAACTCGAGAAATTTCAACAAATAAATAATTTGGTGATCGCCCCAATAACCAATATTACTCCAAGCATCTTCTGGGTCTAAAATTTCCCAGTCAACACCCTCTTTTGTAATACGGTACGGGTTATAACCATCAATGGTTGATGCATTCACAAACTTAGCAATGAATGACTTAATAAAATTCGGGTAACTAACAGCAAGTGCTTCCCAATTTTGGAAAATATCACGCCAGTTCCCTTGATACGACAGCAAACGATCGCCATTTGTATCTTTTACTTTAATTTCAAAATGGTTCCAAGGTCGGCTTGGATCACCATGACGACGACCGAACGTTAAGGGTAAGTACTCATAACAAAGGCGTAATAGCTGGTTATCTTTTTGCTCTTTTGCTAAAGCAACCAACGCGTCATAACCGACACGATCAGGTAGCTTTGCAAGAAATTCTGGGTGACGGGATGCTACATTCGTATTGGACTTTTTTAGTGTTTGTACAAAATCTTTCTTATCTACCCAATACTGGTCAACAACAACGCCACCACGCATGTTATTAAACAGTACATTGGCATAATGGTGAACCGTTGTTTCTTCTTCTGCTGTTTTCTGCCAGGCATCACTACCAGCCATCAGCATCATGAGATCTTTATGATTATCTTTAATCGAACGGTTAACATCACTTTCAACAGCTTCAACTGTCATAAGACTCTGTTTTAGAGCAATAACATCTGTATGAGTTTGATCTATATCAGCAATAATTTTCCAAGTACACTCTTCTACAGCACCAAGCTCACAATGCTTATGAATGAAATATGCACCACGTAAACCACGACGTAATGTTTCATTTTCAAGTTGCTCACTACGGCGAAAAGCAGCCAGTTGCTCACTCGATAATAAAATAGCCTCACAATTATCGGTAATGCTGAACACTGTTGTTGCACGTAATGATTCAGCAGGCTCGGCACGATCACTGAGCTTTGCATACATGCTGTAAGTAGCAAGCCTTGATTCTGGTAACAACTCGTTCCATTTGTAGGCATCGACTAACGCACTACGATCTTGCTGTGCCGATAAAGGCGTTCCAGAAGGCAGGATATTTTGAATGCCATCAATTAATTCAAGACTAACGGACTGCGATGAGTGATTCTTCAGTGTTGAGGTTCTGACAAAACCATATTGATCACTGGTACTCCACTGGTACTTAAACGTTAGCGATAAATCGCTATTCACTTCTTCAAAAACAATTTTATCACCCGCAGCATTTTTATAAAGATTACGCTGAGTATGATAAAGACCATTGTGGTGAACATTGAACGGTTCCCATAATTTAATGCCCGCTTCAGTCGTCACCTTAATAATCGTTTTACTACCGGTATTTTCAGCACTTTCATGAATATAATCGACCGACTTATACGGAAATAGTGCATTTTCAGGTTTAATTCTACCAGCCGATAAACTGCCCGTTGAAGAGATAAATAACCAGTGATCACTGGCCGATACAACACTAATAAAAAAAGGTGCCATATGATCGACATTCTCGATCACATAGTATTTTTCGCCATCTAATGTGACGAACTGTCCTGAAATGTCGCTTGATGATGTATTAATTACTTTTGCCATGATACCTAACCAAAACTGTTGAAAGCGCTTTCTTTAATGCGCATTAAAATCCCAAAACATAAATAAACTAGATGTGATGACAACGAATAAAGTGGTCATCCGCAAGCTGAGTAATCGAAGGTAATGACTTAGAACAACGTTCGCTCGCTTTAGGGCAACGCTGCGAAAATGGACAACCTTCGCTATCTGGTTTCCATAATGGTATTTCACCTTTTTTTGCACTTAATTCACGTCGACCTGAGCGCCCTGGCTCGGGAACAGCTGAAAGTAATAGCTGGGTATACGGATGCTTTGGTGTCTGCGTGACTTTATCGCTATTGCCCCACTCAACCATATGCCCAACGTACATTACTGCTGTTTTTTCAGCAAAATATCGTGCTGTGGCTATATCATGCGTGATGTACATAAACGAGATACCATGCTTATCTTTCAAGTCAGACATCAGGTTTAAGATACCCAATCGAACCGAAACATCGAGCATAGAGATAGGCTCATCAGCAAGGATCACCTCAGGAGAAACGGCAATAGCTCTTGCTATGGCAACACGTTGTCGTTGCCCCCCGCTCAGCTGATGCGGGTATTTTTCTGCTGTTTCTACCGCAGGGTTTAGCCCGACAAGTTCCAATAGTTCATAAACTAACTTTTCAACAACATCTTCCGTTGCGCGCTTATGAATCAATAAAGGCCGAGCAATATGATGGTAAATATTGTGTACTGGGTTTAGCGATCCAAACGGGTCTTGGAAGATCATTTGAACCTGGCGCGCATATTCTAGGCTGCCATGTTCTTCAGTATATTCATGCAGGGGTTGCCCCTTAAAAAAGATACTACCTTCAGTTTGATCATAAATTCGCGTTAATATACGTGCGCCAGTACTTTTACCCGATCCTGATTCCCCTACAATCGCCAATGCTTCACCTTTGCATAAGTCAAAGGACACATCATTAACAGCACGCATATACTGGTTTTTTCCGTTTGTCTTACCAACAGGAAAGTCTTTAACCATATTTCGTACTGAGAGTACGACTTCTCGCTTCTTTATCGTATCCATCACTTCTTCCTTATAATCGATGACATGCCGCTTGGTGACGATCATTTAGCTTGATCAATTCAGGTTCATGTTTTTTACATTTCGCAAAACATTGACTGCAACGTTCTTGGAAGTTACAGCCATCAGGAATACGAAGTAAATCAACCGGATTACCAGGAATACCATATAGGCGCTCTTTCGGACCGTGAATGGTTGGAAATGAGGCAATCAAACCTTGCGTATAAGGATGTGACGGATTGCCAAATACTGTTTCGGCATCACCAATCTCAATGAGGTTACCCGCATACATCACACCAATACGGTCTGCAATCTCACCCATTAAGCTTAAATCGTGACTGATAAAGAGAATTGAAAAACCAAATTTAGTTTTTAAATCATAAAGCTCATTCAAGATTTCGCGTTCTACCACTACATCGAGTGCCGTTGTTGGTTCATCCATGATGATCAATTTAGGCTCAAGCGCCAGAGCTATCGCAATAACAACGCGCTGTCTCATACCACCACTTAACTGATGGGGGAAGCTTGCCATTCGATCACCATGAATACCCACAATCGATAGCAGCTCAACCGATTTTTGATGCGCTTCTTTATAGCTAATTTTCTTATGCGCGATGATGACATCGACCAACTGCTCACCAATGGTGATCACTGGGTTAAGTGAGTTCATCGCACTTTGGAAAACGATCGACACATCGTTCCAACGATAGTCTCGTAACTCTTTGTTCGACATCTTCAGCACGTCACGTCCTTTATAAAGGATCTCACCTTCAGAGATGAGCGCAGGCGCTTTATGTAATCGTGATATTGCAAATGCTAAGGTACTTTTACCGCATCCGGATTCCCCCGCAATACCCAGCGTTTCACCAGGAGCAATACTCAAGCTGACATTATTAACTGCACGGGCAACGCCGTTTGGTGAAATATAATCAACACAAAGGTTATTAATCTCTAATAGTGAGTCTTTCATCATAGGCCTCGGCGCTGATCCGCTTCTTTTTTCAATTTCTTCCACAACTTCATGTGTGGACCCGTTTTAAGTTTTGGATTGCTGATTTGGTCAATAGACATATTGATAAGTGCCAATGAACCACCAGTAATTGCCAATGCCGCTGCTGGTACAATCATTTCCCACCACGCTCCGGTATACAACGAAGATGACGTTTGTGCCCAATACAGCATCGAGCCCCAACTAACTTCTGTTGCATCACCTAAGCCAAGAATACCAAGCCCAGCTTCTGAACCCATCGCATAAATTACCGTGCCAAGAAAACCACCAAATACGATTGAGACAAGGTTCGGTAAGATTTCTACAAAAATAATACGTATTTTTGATTCCCCCATAACTTCTGCAGAAATAATAAATTCTTTATTTCGTAGAGCCATGGTTTGTGAGCGTATCACCCTAGCACCCCATGGCCAGGATGTGACCCCGAGTAATATGGTAATAACTAGTGACCCGACTTGCCCCAAAAAGGCGGCCAACACAATCAGCAAAGGTAACTGAGGGAAGACCAAAAATACGTTCGTTATAAAATTAAGCCATTCATCCACTTTACCTCCTAGGTAACCGGACGAAACACCAACCACAACCGCTAATGTCATCGCGATAAGACCCGCAGTAAGTGCAACTGTCAGTGATTTTCGTGCACCATAAAGCACCTGACTGTATACATCTCTGCCGCTTCGAGTTGTCCCTAGAATATGATCAGCACTTGGCGGCATATGAGGTCGAGCAACACGTTTATTCGGCTCATGAGTTGCGAGTACTGGTGCCATAAGGGCACCAATCAATACCATTGAAATAAGCAGCCCACCAACAATCGCCGGAGGGTTTCCATGAAAAAAAGCATGGAGTGTCGATAAAATTTCTTTGCACTTTTTCAAGAACTTATTGGGTTTTTGAGCAGGCATCTCTTTAATTTCAACTAAATCTATTAATTTACTCATGTTCAAACCTTATTTAGAAATCCGAGGGTCAAGCCAGACATAAAGAAGATCTGCTATGAAGTTTGCTGTTAGCACAGCAGAAACAAGAATAAGTAGAATTGCTTGAATAAGTGGGTAATCACGGGCAACGATACCTTTAAGAAGAATATTCCCAAGCCCTTGATAGTTAAATACAACCTCAGTCATGATTGAGCCTGCGAATGAGAAACCAATTGCCATCGCAATGGCAGTCGCAACAGGTAAAATTGCATTTCTTCCGGCATAACGAGACATGACACGATAACTGCTTAAGCCTTTGGCTTCTGCCATGGTGACATAGTCTTCACCAAGCACATTAATCATCGCATTACGCATATTGAACACCCAAGTTGAAATACCAACGATAATCATCGAGCCCATCGGTAAAACAGCATGCTTTAATACACTGCCTATAAACTCTAAGGTAAAGCCCGGTTCTAAGGCTGGGTCATATGTATAAGCTAGTGGCAGTAATTCCAACTTCAAACCAAAGAAATAAAACAGAAGTAATGCCGTTACGATATAAGGGAAGTTGCTAATAAAAGCCAACACTGGCGGTACAACTTGGCCAAACAGCCCTTCTCGGCGATATGACGCATAAGTACCAATTGACACACCTATAATTAAAGCAACAATGAGCGAGCCTAAAGCCAAAAACATTGTCCAAGGTAAAGCTTGTCCAATAACCTGAGTAACGCTTACAGGAAACATTAATACTGATGGGCCAAGATCTAATGTGAAAACACTTTGAATATAAGCAATATATTGCTCAAATACTGAGCCATCCATAAAACCATACATTTCTCTCACTGCATCCATTTGAGCAGGATCCATTCGACCTTGTGCTGCTGCAAATAACGCATCAACTGGATCACCAGGCATCAACCTTGGTAAGAGAAAATTAAAAGAGATTGCTATAAGAAAAGCAACAAAATAAAAACCGAGTCTGCGAATTAAAAAGCTCATAAGATATTCCCGTAATTAAAGAGCCATCACCGATGACTCTTTAAATTATTTACAATTACTTAAGGTGAAGATTATTGAGAATTAATACTCGCTTACCACCGTCATACCAAACAGGTTGAACGTATGGGTTATCTTTATTAGGCCATCCAACAATTTTAGAGCTGTTATATTGGAACCAGGTTGGATTTGAAAATAATGGAATAAACGGAAGATTCTCAGCAGTAAAAACTTGAAGTTCATCAAGGATTTTTTTCTGCTCTGCCAAATCTTGTGTTTTACCAAAACTATCAATCAAACTATCGATATCTTTTGAATGAACACCATGCCCAGCATGCCAAGTTTTACCAATGCGTGATGTCGAAAAGTACTCTTGGTAAGCCAAAATTGGATTAGTGGCAACCATTGACCAGTTAATCGACATCTTGTAGTCGCTGTCTTTCAAAGACTTATCGTATACAGCCCAATCAACGGTTTTAACATTCGCTTTAATCCCTACTTCTTCATAGTATTCAGTGACCATCTGAACCACCTGAATCCAATCTGTCCAACCATTAACGACTTCAATATTAAATTCAATCGTTTGGCCATCAGCAGTATCTCTAAAACCGTCACCATTTAGATCTTTATAACCCGCAGCATCAAGTAATTGCTTCGCTTTCTCAGGATTATATTGCGTTATATCTTTATATTTATCGGTAACTTGCTGACTAATGCTACGGCTATACAGCTCACCGATACCACCAACATTATAATTAGCGGTTGGATAACCGTAAGCAGCTATATCTACAATTGACTCACGATCTAATGCCATTGATAACGCTTTACGTACATTAAGATCATCAAAGAACTTTTCTTTCGTATTCACATAAAGATGAATGGCATCATTAGCAGGATACCAATAGTGATTATTTTCAGGATCCGCAGCAACAAAAGTATTATCAATGTCAGCAATAAAATTTGAACCCCAATCAATTTCACCCTTCATTAATGCAGGTTGAATTTGAGAATTATCATTGTATGAACGGAACGTAATGCAATCAAGATATGGACGATTTTCAAGGTAGTAATGCGGGTTACGGCAAAGCTCCATCTGTTGCGATTTAACATACTTAACCGCTGTCATCGGGCCACTACCAATCGGATTAGGGTTGGTAAACGTTGTTAAGTCTTTTGCCTTGCTCCAAACTTGCTCAGGAACAATATGATATTTTTCAAGGTTCCAGATAAAGGTTGAATCAGCTTCATTCAATTCAAAGATAACGGTTGTCGCATCTTGAGCGACAACACTGGCCAGATTACCACCACTCCAGATACCTTTCTGATCGAATGCTGGTGCTCCTTTAGTCATGGTAAAGCTGAATGCCACATCTTTAGCCGTTAATGGCGCCCCATCAGACCATTTCAAATTATCACGCAAGGTTACCGTGATTTTTTTCAGGTCATCAGAATATTCTGCAGACTTAGCAAGACGATACTCCGTATTTCCCGTCATATTATTAAAGACCATCAATGGTTCAAACATTACACCATGAAGTAGATCTTTGGTTGTATACGGGTTGAAGTTATCAACAAAACCAGTACCGATGATTGGAACCGTTAATGTGCCCCCCTGCTTAATTTCATTAGCAGCAACACCAGTCGCAGATAACATCAAGCCACAAACTAGAGCAGCTAGAACCTTTTTCTTATGCATCACATAATCCTTCACATTAGAGTTCTTAATAAAGAAAGCGCTTTCTTTCTGTAATTAAGAGGGTTCAATCAACCTCTATATCAAAATTTAGTAAAGTCACCCAAAAAAGAAAGCGCTTTCTTTTGTTGATAATATGACACAGGCACATAGCTAGCAATACTGTTTATAACAAAGCTATACCCTGATCACATTAACAAAAATAGACGGCGTATATTACGTGCTAGAATAGCATGACGAGATAGTGTAATTTTCATTACAAATCATAACCATAGGGACATAAAACACAATAACGTGCATTTGGCATGCTAAATATTATATTTCTATTCGGTATAGTATTTGATCAATGCAAACCAATCATTGGTTTATTCCTCCCAAAAGATGAAATAACTCACTTATACGCTAGAATTAATCATATTCGTACAGCACAAATGTGAGATAGACATGAAATATCTACTGCCGACATTGCTGTTGACTCTTTTTTCAACAAGTTTATTCGCTTCGGACTACTTAAGTACAAGCCCTGCCAACAATATGCCTAATGAAAATGGGCAATTTGTTTACAGCTCATCTACCAAGCAATCATTCAATCAGTCGATATATATAAGCAACAGCCCTATTGGAAGCCTTCCATCCAAGCAAGGATTGTTTATTGTATATCCGTCAAACCCTTGTACAGGTGGCTGTACTAAAAAAGGCTATATAAGTACTAGTCCTGCTAACAATATTCCCAATGAGAATGGTCAATTTCTGTATAGAACTGGTTCTCTCTAACGACAGATATGAATCGAGTAATAACTAATGGATAAACAAAAGGTCACCAATCGTGATCTTTTTTATTGACTAGCAGTGGCTACAAACGTCATTTCAACCAACAATTCAGGATCGGCCAATTCAATTTTTACGCATGCTCGACTAGAGACACATCCTGCTGGTAGCCAAGCTTTGTTTTACACATCAAAGTTAGCGAAGCCTGTTACCGTTATACTATGCAATAATTACCGCGAATATTTAACATTAGAAATGGATTTCAGACATTATGAGTAATTTATTTAAAGACATATACTCACAAGAGTTCTACGACCAGCTGTCGGAAATAATGCTCGTAACTATTCCTTCATTTGATAAAGAAGCCTTTACTCAGTTAATTTTCAATGACAATTTTATTCATTACGAACTGAAAGAAAGGATGACACATACTGCAAAAGTGCTTCATCACTTTTTGTCTGATGATTTTGAAGAAGCCGCGGAAACCATTAAACAGTTTATTGAAAATTTACGTGCAGCTGGAATTAATGAAAAAAGCATCGAATTTATGTTTATCCCTGAATATATCTCTTTGTATGGTATTGATAAGTATGAAGAGTCTATTTCAGCCTTTGAGTTTATAACACAGTTCACCAGTTGCGAATTTGCCGTCAGGCCGTACATAGTAAAATATGAAGATAAAATGCTGGAGCAGATGTTATTGTGGTCAACCCACAACAATAACATGGTCAGGCGACTTGCTAGTGAAGGTTCAAGGCCAAGATTACCTTGGGCAATGGCATTGCCCAGCTTAAAAAAGAACCCTATGCCTATCTTCCCTATTTTAGACACCTTGAAGAATGACAGTTGCGAAGTAGTCAGACGCAGTGTTGCGAATAACTTAAATGATATATCGAAAGATAACCCTAATTTTGTTATAGAAACGGCACAAAAATGGCTGGGATACACAAAAGAAACTGATGCACTTATCAAACACGCAAGTAGAACACTGTTGAAACAAGGCGAACCAAAAACACTTCAATTATTTGGTTTTGATAGTAAAAATATCATTTTATCAAACTTTGACATCCTGACACCTTATGTAAAGATCGGCGATGCTTTAGAATTTTCATTCTCGCTCACCAACCAAAACAATACATGTAAAAAGCTAAGGCTAGAATATGGCCTGTATTATCAAAAAAGTAATGGCGACCTTTCACGTAAAGTTTTTAAAATCAGTGAGCGTGAAATAGAATCGAATAAGGTATATAAGATTAATAGAAAGCAAAGCTTTAAAGTTATAACAACACGGAAGTTTCATACAGGTATTCATCAGCTCTCTATCATTATTAATGGTCAGGAGAGCCAAATTAAAAACTTCAAGTTAGTTAGCTAGTCGGTATTTGGGCCCTTTAGGCATTTTGTAGATGCCTAGATAGCGACTGACTTTGTAGTATTTTAGTCAGTTGCTCAAACTTGGTTTCTTGCTTAAGAAAAGCGGCGACAATAGCCGGATCAAAGTGATATCCACTACTTTCACATATGATCATCTTCGCTTTTGCAAAGGAAAATGGTTCTTTATACGAACGTACACTGATCAAAGCTTCAAAAACATCTGCAAGGGCAATAATACGGGCTGAAAGAGGGATTTCTAGCCCTGCTTTTTGATGCGGGTAACCAGTACCATCCCAATGCTCATGATGATATAAAATCACATCTTTGATAATCTGATTCAAAGGCGTATCTACATTCATACTTAATGAACAAAAGTGCTCATAACCAAGTGTCGTATGTGTTTTTATGACATCATACTCAGACACAGACAATGTGCCTTTTTTAAAAATAATCGATTCGGGAATAAAGCTTTTTCCCAGATCATGCATGATAGCGGCAGTATTCATACTCGCAATAAATGATTGATTAATTTCGGCATAATCATTAACTAATACATCAAGTAGTAACTGGGTGAACATTTTAGTTTGTTCAATATGGTATTGATATTCACTATCGATAAAAATTTTATTTGAATAACCGACACTCTTAATTACGTTGTTCATGTTTAGCTACAATACCAATATTTACTATATTAATGATTATTTAGACCTCAAACATTACATTAAGTAGATGTTCTAAATACATTTCCCTAGCATAACCAAGTCATCTAATCTGTCTTCCATACAGTAAGCGGTTATATGCATATACTAAAATATACGCCAATAAAAACTTTGATTTCACTACTAAAAAGTACGATAAAATAGGCATTAAATAGAAAAATACTTCAATTTGTTTAGCGTTTAGTCATCTCATGATACTTGTAGTTCTTTCATAAGCATCTATTCACTTTGCTTAAAGTACCTGCTGTATAGATAAGAAAGGCTATACTCTATAATAGATATTTTCGCTATTTAATGAGCAGAAAATAGACTTAACGTACTGAACTAACGTGATTTATTGTTAGTAATAATACCATTCGAAGTAGGTTGATGGTCAGGTACTTGTTTAGATTGATATAAAACCCTACCGGAGGCCATATGAAAAGGGTCTTTTATATTAGTGATGATTTAGATGATCTTGAATTAGTAGAATATGAACTTGAATTAAGTGGCATTAGTACACCTCAAATTCATGTACTTAGTGATAATGATGCAGAGGTCTCTTCTCATCATCTTCACCCAGTAAGGTCGGTAATGCGTAATGATGTGATTCATTCAACTGAAATTGGCGCGGTCATTGGTGTATGCGCAGCTGTTCTTGTGATCTTGGCTGCTTATATCTCCGGCGTAACCGAAACAACAGGCTGGATACCCTTTATTATGCTTGCCATAGTGGTACTCGGTTTTATTACTTGGGAAGGCGGTCTGTTTGGTTTTCAGGAATTGCATTATCAATTCCGTCGGTTTAAGCGCGTATTAAAATCAGGTAAGCATGTTCTAATGGTCGATATAGAGCCTTCACAAGAAATCATGTTAGCAAATATCATTATTGCACATGATCACTTAGAACCTGCAGGTATCGGAAAATCACCCCCTAAGTGGCTAATTAGTGCCCACAACCAGTGGCGTACCATGATGCATAAGATGCCGTAATCTTGCTTGATAGAATTCCACTGAGTAAAAAGCCAATTACTTATAATGATTGGCTTTTTATTTTTATGGCGAACCAGCACTATGTCGATGTAAAAAATAGCGTTCTAAGGCTAAATATATACTCTGCTTCTGTCGCCATTAATGTAACCAGTACAAGCAATGCCAAAGGCGGTAAAAAAATTGAGCAGACTAGCGCCAACTTCTCCCATAGCATATGCATAAAAATACTCGCGATTAATCCCGCTTTCAATAACATGAAAATAATGATCAGCGACCAACGCAATATCCCTTGTACATGGAGGTAATCAACCATATACGACAATGTACTGAGTAAGAACAATAAGCCCCACACCTTCAAATAAAGGCTTATAGGATGCTGTTGATAAGCTTGTGTTGCATGCATGATGCTCTCCTTACCATAAATAGAAAAAGGCAAAGATAAATACCCACACTAAATCGACAAAGTGCCAATAAAGCCCTGCTATTTCGACTATTTCATAACGATTATTTGATTCATTTGATTGCGTTTTTTCATATCGCCCACGCCACACTCGCCACGCTATTGTCAGCAGGTAGATAACGCCAATACTGACATGTAATCCATGAAACCCTGTGATCATAAAGAAACTGGCACCAAACTGTGCAGCACCTAGATCATTCCCCCATGGGCGAATGCCTTCTTCCACGATCAATTTGGTCCATTCGAATGCTTGCATACCGACAAAAGCGACACCAAATAATGCCGTAATAAAGATTAATGCTGCCGTTAACTGACGTCGACCTTGATAACCAAAATTAACCGCCATAGCCATAGTGCCGCTGCTGGTAATCAAAATAAAAGTCATGATTGCAATTAAAACTAATGGAATATCTTGCCCGCCAAAATTTAAAGCAAAAACATCGGTGGTGAGTGGCCAAGGTTCGGTAGTCGTCATTCTCACTGACATGTAGGCAACTAAAAAGCTGCCAAAAACAAAAATATCACTGAGTAAAAAAAGCCACATCATGGTTTTATTTGATGAGATGTTAAAGACAGCTCTATCAGCAGAAAAATCGTCAATTACTGACAACCAACCGCTAGAGCCACTATCGTCAGATTGAAAGGGGGACGATTCAGGGGGCTTTTTTCTTGATTCTTGTGATGTTGATAACAGCTGTGCCATATGCGTTTACCTCATTATGTAAATCGCAATAGCCCTAATAAAAACAACCAAATAAGTAATAAAAAGTGCCAGTACCGAGTACATAAATGTAATGACTGATACAGTGAATTTGCATGCCCTTTTCTAGCGTTATAAATCACTAAAAATAAAGCAGCAAGGCCACCCAGTACATGCAATCCATGCAGGCCAGTTAAAAGGTAAAAGAAGCTGTTGGCTGGATTATTGTCGACTGTAATATTTTGGTCTACTAAGTATTGCCATGCCCAAAGCTGAGTAAAAACAAATCCTAAGGTAAGCAACACCGCCACGATTAATATAGAACGACAAGCCACTACCGATGGTATTAATGCGGCTCTACGACGACAATTAGCCATCGCAACACAGCTCATCAAAAGCATAGCAGTGCTTAAGCTGAGCTGCCAAGGTTCATTTAATGACTGCCAATCGTTTAACGACATACGTATTTTGTACGCTACTGTAAACAAGAAAAACAGCATAGTGATAACTGCCATAAAAACCCATAACCCTATAATGGCAGGTGACGAGGTATCGGCAGGTAAGTAATTTTCGGTGGCATCTGGCGTTAATGTGCTTTTAGATTCAGGCTCCGATTTCTTGTTTGAATTATGTTGCTTATTCATCATCATCCCCTTTGTCTATAGGTATATTAATCCCCTCTTCAGGTATTGAACTATCTACATGTTCCATTAGCACCTGCTCTGGCGGTATGTTTTGTGGAATAAAATCTTCTTTAACATTGGGTACACTGTAATCATACGCCCAGCGATAAACGATCGGACAATGTACGCCCCAATTGCCATGTTTAGGAGGCGTGTCTGGTGTTTGCCATTCTAAAGATGATGCAGACCAAGGGTTCGCTGTAGCTTTTTTCCCTTTAAATACACACCAAAATAAATTGAACAGAAACACTAGCTGTGCCGCGCCTACAATCAACGCCATTACAGTGATAAAAGCATTTAACGTTTGTGCCGATTCAGGAATGAAATCGTAGTTTTCGTACGCATAATAACGACGGGGAACACCTAATATTCCCAAATAATGCATTGGAAAATAAATAGCATAAGTGCCCAAGAAGGTTATCCAGAAATGAAAGTGTCCCATTGCCGAATTAAGCATCCGCCCTGTCACTTTTGGATACCAGTGATAAATACCACCAAATATAACTAATACTGGGGACACCCCCATCACCATATGAAAGTGAGCAACAACAAAATATGTATCTGATAACGGAATATCAACAATAACATTGCCAAGAAATAACCCCGTTAAACCACCAATTAAAAAGGTACTCATGAAGGCAATAGAAAACAGCATCGGCAAGGTTAAATGAATATTACCTCGCCATAATGTGAGCAACCAGTTATACACTTTTATCGCAGTAGGAACGGCAATAACGAGGGTTGTCGTGGCAAAAAAGAATCCGAAATACGGATTCATACCGCTAACATACATATGGTGGGCCCATACCACAAAGCTAAGAACACCGATGGCTAAAATAGCCCACACCATCATTTTATAACCAAAGATATTTTTACGTGCGTGAATACTAATAAGATCAGACACTATCCCAAAGGCTGGCAAAGCAACGATATACACTTCAGGATGACCAAAAAACCAAAAAAGGTGCTGAAATAAAATAGGGCTGCCGCCGTCGTATTCCGTTAATTGCCCCATAGAAACAATGGCTGGCATGAAGAAACTAGACCCCAATAACTTATCAAACAGCATCATAACGGCACTAACAAATAACGCAGGAAAAGCCAATAGCGCCATAATTGAAGCTGTAAAGATCCCCCATACTGTTAGGGGCATGCGCAGTAATGTCATGCCTTCCGTGCGCGCTTGTAATACTGTGGTAACGTAATTTAGCCCACCTAACGTTGCTGCTACTATGAACACTGCAAGCGAGATCAACATCAGTACGATGCCCCACTCAACACCCGGCGTGCCAGGCATAATCGCTTGAGGGGGATATAACGTCCAACCAGCACCTGTTGGTCCACCTGTCACAAAGAAGCTCGCAATTAAGATCAGAGAAGCCAGAAGATAGAACCAATAACTCAACATATTTAATAGCGGAAACACCATATCCCGTGCGCCAACCATTAATGGAATTAAGTAATTACCAAAGCCCCCCAAGAAAAGGGCTGTCAGTAAATACACAACCATAATCATGCCGTGCAATGTCATAGACTGGTAGTAAGTATTTACATCGATGAAATCAAATTGCCCTGGAAAGCCAAGCTGTAAACGCATTATCCATGATAAAACGAGTGCAATCAGCCCCATCGCAATCGCCGTTAGCGTATACTGAATGGCAATAACTTTATGGTCTTGGCTCCACACATATTTGCGCCAAAAACTGTGAGCATAAGCGTCTGAATCTGCTGAATTCGAAGAATGATGTTCAGTCATAACAAGCTTGTCTCATTCAAAAAAAACGTGATATAAATTACTTAGATACAGATTTGATATAAGCAATAATGGCGTCAACTTCCTGATCATCAAATTGATAAACAGGCATGATGGCGGGATAACCTTTTACTATTTCAGCTTTAGCGTTAAGTATCGATGTACGCAAATATGCCTCGTCGACCACCACTCTTGCATCATCAGACATAATTTCCGTTTTTCCATATAAACCTAACCACGTAGGTCCGACACTAGGGTTACCATTTAAACTATGGCAACCAATGCAGCCATTCACTTCCGAGAGTGTTTTGCCTAATTCAACTGGGTCAGCCTGTGTTTTACGAGTAGGATCTTGAGTTTGAGCAAAAGTAGGTTGAGTCGCGAGCCAGCTTCCGAATTGTGCATCATCTTCAACGATCACTCTTCCTCGCATATTAAAATGCCCTACGCCACACAGTTCAGCACAGAGAATCTCATAGCTGCCTCGCTTTGTTGGAGTAAACCAAATGTATGGGACAGTACCGGGTACTAAATCCATTTTGGCTCGGAACTGAGGTACATTAAAATTGTGCAAAACATCTTTTGAACGCAGTAAAACTTTATAAGGCGAAAAAATCGGAAGATGTAATTCAGGACTCAGAATAATTTTATCGTCTTGAGAGGCGGGATCATTAGGATCAATACCCAAGGGGTTTTTGCTGCTTACCCACTGAGTACTACTTTTCCCTAACTGTTCATCTTCACCGGGAAAACGAAAACTCCACTTCCACTGCTCACCAACAACCTCTACCAGTTTTGCGTCATCTGGCACGCTAACATACTCACCATATACCGCTAAACCGGGAGCAAGTAATCCCACAATTCCGACAGTGGTTAAGCCAATTAGCCACGCTTCCAGTTTTTTATTTTCAGGTTGATAGGCAGATTTCCTACCCGGCTTATAGCGGAATTTTATGACACAAAAAGCAATCAATAGGTTGATTAATATAAAAAAAGCCCCCGTAATAATAAGGGTTAGTGTTAACTGATTGTCGATTTGTGACCAATTTGACGCAGCAGTGGTTAGCCACCATGGACTAAGAAAATGAAAAGCAACAGATGCAATTACAATAATGATTAATGCAATGGCAATAGCCATAGAAAACACTCTAATTATTCTTGATCAGATCCCTGATTTTATGAATAAAAAAATACCCCTTAAATTAAATCATGGCATATTTCAGCAATGATCTTGTCATTAATATTAGTGGGGTTACTTTAAATTCGCGACCCAAAAAACTGCAATCTAATCTGCTTACGCAATTGTGAGACAAGGATATTTCACATTCTGTCGTTTTTATTCAATTAAACAAAACTGAACTCAATTACAATATTACGTATGTTTAAAAAGAAGAATTTCACGGATTATCATGACTTCAATATTGTCATTACCACAGCTTGGTTGGCATGCTTATTTTCAGCAGCAGTTATCATTAGAAGAACTCGAAAATTGCCTGATTGGTCGAGTGCTTGCGCACCATCGTAGTCTCTATGTTATTCAAACTGAAGCGGGGAGTTTTTCGCTTGAGATCAGACCGAGTATGCCTGCGTTAACGGTTGGGGATTGGGTATTACTTGATAGTGAACAACAACTAATAAGATTACTCGACCGTCTAACCTTGATCTCGCGTAAAGCCGCGGGCAGTAAAGTATCAGAACAGTTAATTGCAGCCAATGTCGACACACTTTTTATCGTCAACTCACTCAACCAAGATTTTAATTTAAGTCGTATCGAACGCTATCTTGCTATTGCACACGACAGCGGGTGTGAACCCGTGATTATTTTAACAAAAGCAGACTGTTGTGATACGCCAGAGTCGTTTAAGCAACAAGTGCAAGCGCTTGATCCATTCTTAATGGTCGAGGCTGTTAACAGCCTTGATACAGACAGTGTCGAAGCACTAAAACCATGGTGTAAGCTGGGTAAAACAGTCGCATTTGTTGGTTCATCTGGTGTGGGGAAATCCACATTGGTTAATACCTTAATGCAGAGTCAAGATCAAGAAACAGGCGGCGTAAGAGAAGACGACAGTAAAGGCCGTCATACAACCACGAGTCGGTCGATGCACATTATGCCAGCAGGGGCATTACTTCTTGATACTCCAGGTATTCGAGAGTTGCAAATTGCAGACTGCGAACAAGGCGTTGAAGAAACATTTAGTGATATTGCTAAGTTATCTCAGCAATGCCGCTTTACTGATTGCCAGCATCAAGCAGAACCCAAATGCGCCGTACAGAAGGCAATTTCTATTGGACAGCTAGATGAGCGTCGATTAAACAATTACTTTAAATTGCTAAGAGAACAAGAGCGTAACGGAAGCTCAATTGCAGAGATGCGCAGTAAAAATAAAAACCTGAGTAAAATGTACAAATCAGTGCAAACAAGCGCACGAGAGAACAAAGGAAAATAATTCGTTTAGTAGAAAGAAAGGAATAGCAAAGAGGATTAAGGAAACCAGTAAATACTCAGTGAATGGTACTTTTCATTACTGGTTACTTGAATACGGTTATACCGTATGAATAAACTCTTAAGTGAGTTAACTATTCGCTTAGATTAAACGAATTTTAATCGCCTGAAGCTTGTTTGAAGAGTCATCCATGATGAACTCAACAAGGCTGCCTGATACAGGTAAACCGCCATTTACACTTGAGGCATCAAAGCGGATATCACCACCAAGATCACATGTAATTAGGCCATTGTTGTCAGCAGAGTTGAAGCTACGGATAATACCAGTTTGTGAAGTCATAATTATTTCCTTTTTACCCAAACAATGCTTTAGAGCGTTATGTTTGAGGCATATCAAATTGAGTAGATAGTTAGTTCCGCTCACATTTTTGTGGCGGTAAATATCTTTTAACTCATTGACCTTTATTCCTTTACAGCTAGGAGTTCACCCTACTCAATAGCTCATCACTGCATAATCGTTCGCAACATTAACGATAGCAGTGGAAAGAAATCATTCATTTGATCTTCTTTAATTTTCTTCTTTACAGCAGGCTTTGGCGAGAAGCAGGAAGTGCGAAGTGTTCTTTGAAAAAATCATTGATTAGGTCTGAGTTGCAGACGAGATAAACATTAAACGTAATACACCTGTCTGTAAACATTTTTATTGCAATAAAACGTGATAAAAATCACACCAGACACCAAGTGAATCATAACCAATTGATCTCAAAAGCCTAAACTGCAATTTTCTTTCCCACCCCCCTTCCCTATATTTGTAATAAAATGTCTATTTCTCGTTTATGCACACTTCTCTCAACACCATGATCGGATTAACACTCAATTTATTGCTCAATTTTTTCGAACAACTTGAACTAAAAAACACCATAGAAAGAGATCTAAATCACACCTATTATGAATATCAACACGCAGACAAGCTGCGTTAAACAAATTAAAACAACTCATAAAAGGGAAAATCATGAACAAAACAATCGCAAGCCTCATCGTTGCAACAACGCTTTTTTCAGGCTCAGCACTTGCAAGTGTCAATCAAGGTCTAAACCTGATTGTTACGCCACAAAAAGGCGGGGCTTGGGTAACAGTAGAAAAAGATGGCGCACCTCAAGCAGGTTTAGACGTTACTGTTAAAGGCGGTCAAAAACAGCACTACACCACATCTGAATCTGGCCGAGTATTTGTATATAGCTCATTTGAAGCGGCTCGTTCAATGACATTCGAAGTTTCTGATGAAGACGGCACTACAGTTTCAACTCAGCGTTTTATTTCATCTAACCGCTCATAATAAACAATATGGATATATGCATACTTTAAAACTGCGCTTAAAAGTTTAAATGGTCGCGATAAACGGATTTTAGTCGCGACTGTCTCACGCCATAAATATGAATAACTTCACAACATTAATTCATCACTTCTATACTATTAAGCATGTTCCATTTGCCTTTTACATCAGTTATTACTTCTGTTTAAGCCAAATAGATATTTCCCGCAGTCAAAGGAAGGATGACGACATGCACCGAATTCCACCTACTCTGCCAGACAACAGATTAATGCTGTCTTGCTGGTACAACCAAGATTTTCGCCTGAGCCACGACTTCCCTTCCGCATAAGCCTTCTTGTTATCTAGCGCTTGTACACCAACAAGCCAATTCAAAAGTACCAACAGCGCTATGCTTTAGATAAGCATTACTGTTGATCATTTATTGAATCCGTTATTGCCATTTTTATTATTAACAACGTAGAAAAAACACAATCGGCATAACGGCTGTTATTGAGGCTATATCAATGAAACGTATACCAGAACCGTTCCGCATTAAAATGGTTGAATCTATCCGTATGACAAACGAAGAAGATCGACGTGAAGCTTTAATTGAAGCGGGTTATAACCCTTTCATGTTAAGAAGCGAAGATGTTTATATCGACCTACTGACAGATTCAGGCACAGGCGCAATGAGTGATGTGCAATGGGCAGGCTTAATGATGGGAGACGAATCTTATGCCGGAAGCCGCAACTACTTTAATTTATGCGATGCTGTAAAACATTTCTTTGATTACAAACTGACGGTTCCAGCTCACCAAGGGCGCGGTGCAGAGCAAATATTATTTCCGTGCTTAATAGAGCGAATGAAAACAGTACGTGGTGGTGATAAACCCGTCTTTATATCGAATTACCACTTCGATACAACCGCTGGTCATATCGAGCTTAATGGCGGTAAAGCTATTAATGTACTGACTGAAAAAGCGTTTGATACTGAAACGTATGACGACTGGAAAGGAAACTTCGATCTCGATAAATTGCAATCAACCATTGAAATCTATGGCTCACACAATATTGCCGCCATTATCACCACGGTGACGTGTAATAGTTCAGGCGGACAACCCGTTTCAATGGCTAACATGCGTGCGGTATACGAGATTGCGAAAAAGAATGATATTCCCGTTGTGATCGATTCGGCACGTTATTGCGAGAATGCCTACTTTATAAAGCAACGTGAACCTGCATACGTCGATACATCCATTCTCGAGATTATTCGCGAAATGTACCGTTATGGCGACATGTTAACGATGTCTGCTAAAAAAGATCCTATGGTCAATATTGGGGGCTTATGTTGTATTCGTGATCATGAAGATCTTTTCCAAGCAGTACGAACACGTTGCGTTCCTATGGAAGGGTTTGTTACTTATGGCGGAATGGCTGGACGTGACATGGAAGCCCTCTCCCGTGGTTTATATGAAGGTGCTGATGAAGATTTCCTTCACTACCGTATTAGCCAAGTAGAATACTTAGGTGAACGTTTACGAGAAGCTGGGGTACCCATTCAATACCCAACGGGCGGCCATGCTGTCTTTGTCGACGCAACCAAAATTTTGCCTCATATCCCCAATGAACAATTTCCAGCTCACGCATTATGTAATGAGCTCTATTTAGAATCTGGTGTGCGAGCCGTAGAAATTGGTTCGTTATTACTAGGCAGAGATCCTGAAACAGGTAAACAAAAAGAATCGCAATTAGAATTAATGCGCCTCACTATTCCGCGTCGTGTATATACCAATGATCATATGGATTACGTTGCCGATGCATTAATCGCAGTCAAAAAACGAGCAAGTGAAATTCGAGGTCTCACCTTTGAGTATGAACCACCTGTACTACGCCACTTTACCGCTAAATTAAAACCCGTTAAGTAATTTCTGCTTATAAACTAAATGTAAAATGAGCTATTTCATATAGAAATAGCTCATTACTAAACCAGAATAACCGTAGCGAATAAACGTCTTATACCCAAGTTACTTTAACTTAAATTGATTTACGATCGCCGCCAGTTGTTCGTTGCTGCTTGCAAGGTTACGCGTACTGTCCATGGTTTGTGCACCATTGTCGGTAAGCCGACCAACCATGTCCTGAATTGCCGTCATATTGCGATTTATCTCTTCACTGACCACGCTTTGCTGCTCTGCAGCCGTGGCTATCTGGATTCCAAGATCATTAATTTGGACCACTGATGTCGCCATTGAATCTAGGCTATCGTTTACGTTGGAAGTCGTATCTGCAGTTTCTTGGCAACGACGCTTGGTATCGTCCATAGCCGTAACGACTGAGCTTGTTCCCTTATGCAACTTACTCAACATTTCATTAATTTCAGATGTACTCTGTTGGGTTCTTGCGGCTAAAGCTCGTACTTCGTCAGCTACGACCGCAAAACCACGCCCTTGATCACCGGCACGAGCCGCTTCGATAGCTGCATTCAAAGCTAATAAGTTAGTTTGATCGGCAATCTCACCAATAACACTAAGCACAGAACCAATTTTTTGAGCATCATCGCTCATGGTTTGAATATTGAGCGCCATGGCGTCAACCTCATCAACCAAGGCGGCTACACTGGTTACGGCACCGTCGACCACACGTTTAGATTGCTCAGCTTCGTCACTGGTATTTTTCGTAAATGCCGCAGATTGAGAAGCGCTTTGCGATACACTGTCTGCCGTCGAGCTCATTTCATTTACTGCGGTTACCACTTGGTCTGTTTCTACAGAGTGAGAGGCTAAGACGGTATCGTTAAGCTCGGTCTGGGCCTTAAGTTGTTCGATACCTTCTGAAATATGTTCGCTAGATTGAGATACTTCTAGCATCATCGCTTGTAAATTGCCGATGAAGGTATTTACAGCTTCTGCGATTTGGCCCAGATCATCCTTGGTATACACATCAAGGCGTCGGGTAAGATCACCATTGCCTTGTGATAACTCGACTATTGTTCTTTTTAACGCAAGAATTGGCCGATAAAGTTGATTCAGCACAACCAAAATAATCGCGGAAGCAAAGAGAATTAATAACCCAGCAGTGAATAAAGATGTTTCCAACGCCTCATCGACCTCTGCGTAAGCCATTGATTTATCAATACCTACTAACAGGTGCCAGTGGGTCTCTTTATCAAGCTCAATCTCTTGAAAGTAAGCTATTTTTTCAACTCCACCTAAGCTGTAGTTAAAAATACCACTATCACTAGTAAGAACTTTACGCTCAAGTTCTGCTAATTCGGGGAAGTCAGACAGTTTGGTTTTACCGGGAACATCGACTTTGCCGGTTGAAGCAATGGTTGTACCCTCGTTGTCATATAAACCAGTCATTGCTCCAGGGAAGGGAGACTGATTAACAACATCGGTAAGAAGGCTCAATTCGATATCGGCAAGTAAAACACCACGGAACTTATCTCCATCGAAAAAGGGTTCTGCGATACTGACCATCAGGTTGCCCGATGACGCCCCTGTATAGATTCCAGTGATTACTGTGCTGCGCTTCTGCTTGGCCGATTTATACCAACCTCGTGTACGCGGATCGTAAATAAATACGCTGCGCATACCACTTTTAGCCCCATAAGAGCGGCCGTCCTCAAAGCCCACAACGATATCTGATGATTGGGTGGCGTTCGCGATTTGCTTTACCATTAGAGCAAGTTGCATATCACCGCGATCAGTCGCGAAGTCTGGTGCTGTTGCAACGACACCTTCTTTTATGCTGTGAAACCAGTCGGTAATCTTATCGGACGAGCTGTCAATTTTAAGCATTGAATATTCATCAATATTGCTCAGGATTGAGGTCGAAAGTTGGCGATAGGAAAGAGAAGTCGAAATTGCTAAAGAAGCAGTTAATAATAAAACGACAACCGCGATAATACGGCCCTTGAAACTAGATAATATATTCACGTAATCCTCATACTCTTAAATACGTTTTGTTATAATTATTAATATTTTTTTCATTACGCGATAGTTATGAACTTACACTCATATCTAACAACGTTATTGTAAATAATCCAGCCTTAGCCAAGATTTTAAATTTCATAATTTTTATTAATTATTTTATATGGTAAATCTCAATAAACGACGAGAACCTCAGCGACATACTATAAATTGAACTCGTTTTTTCGTTGTAGATAAAGCCATGGTTGATTAACGAAGTAGTATCAGCCACCAAGTGCTACATAGTTATTTAGAATCAAAGCATAGAAACCCATTCATACGATTGATTATAAGAACTAAAATGTATAAAAAAAGTGATACCTCTCACGCATAGGGGCGCTTTCAATGGAAAACGAAAATTTCAACATGGCTGATTGCACATCTCCATCGCCCCAATATAAGCCCGCAACAAAGAAAGCGATTTCACGCAATCTTTTCCTGACGATCCAGTGTAATTAAACTAACAATCCAGCATCAAAGTGAATTGATTTGAATCGACGAGTAGGACGAGCCACTTGATCCGACCTGTGACAATATTGATTACTTGAACCATCCAATCAACTTTTTCCAACGCGTTTTTTGCTGATTTCTTTTTGGCCTAATTCCCGTTGCATGAAAGAGATCGGTATCGAACTTGGTAGGAGAATCTTGTTCGCTAGGTTTTTTTTTTTAGGCATTTAGCCCTCTTAGCTAATTTAAAACTACGTTATGTGGACAGTGATTTTTATCTCATCAATTTTTTAATCGCTATATCTATCTTTGTTTCAATGGCCACTTTAGTTCCTTTTAATAACCGTTGATTATGGTACATATACCATTCATTATGCTCGCCGGTATCATTCATTATGTTGAACCCTTGGTAAACTATAACTTCTCTCTGTATCTTCTTTGATGGTTCAATATTTGCAAAACTTTCAGGTGGAAATACCTTTTTCATATCACACCACCAATCAATGCTTTTTTTCATAAGTTCAAGCTTGCCAGAAATAAATTCTCCATTGATCCTAGCTGTCCACTTATCAATATCACCGGAAGAATTTTCGATATAGAAACCGCGATGAAATGTTTTTTTTACTCTCTTACGCTGTTTATTTGAATTTATTTCTTTTTTTTTATTAGAAATTAGCCATTTAAAGAAATTAGACATGTTCTTACCACACAATTATCTTATTAAAGCAACATCTACCATCGTAGAATGCGCGCTTTGAATTACCTAAACCATTCTATCAACTCTGTTAAGAATGATTGTCGCTTTTGATTGATATTTAAATTTGATCATTCAACATTAACTCAAACTTGTTTGCAGTTAATGGATGCGAATAAAAAAAACCTTGTGCCATATCGCAATTAATACTTGAGAGGTAACTGGCCTGCATTTGCTGCTCGACCCCTTCAGCAACAACATTCATTCCTAGGTTATGAGCCATCTTCACAATAGACTCAATTATCGTTTTGACATTCGTTTGGGGGCTTATACTTTTAATAAACGACCTGTCTATCTTTAATACGCTTGCATTGATATCTTTAAGATAAGCGAGCGAAGAGTAACCCGTACCAAAATCATCAATTGCGATTGTAAATCCAATATTTACCAGCGACGCCAATGTCTCCGATGTGTGTTCTGGGTTACTCATCAAAACCGATTCCGTGACTTCAAGTTCAATTTGTGATGGTGAAACACCCACACTCTCAACAATGGTAAGTAATTGCTCATGAAAATCAGGGTGCTCCAGCTGCTGAATCGAAAGGTTAATAGCCAAACGCCCTGACAACGCTAGTCCGTTCTGTTCCCATTCCTTTAGTTGGTTGCACGCCTTCTTGATAACCCACACACCTATCGTATTCATTTGCCCACAACGCTCTGCAATAGGAATAAATTCAGCAGGGCTAACCTCTCCTAACTCAGGTTCACTCCAGCGTAGCAGGGCTTCAGCCCCCACCATTTGTCCTGTACTTAAATCCACTTTAGGTTGGTATACCAAATATAATTGATTTTTATCTACTAGCCTTTCAAGCCTATGCGCAATGTCATTAACTCTTTGCGACTGGGCACCAACCTCATACCGATACGCACTGTAAATATATTTCGATGCTTTAGCATCATACATAGCAATGTCAGCATACTGTAAAAGTTGTTTTACAGAATCGCCATCAACGGGGTAAGTCGCGCTACCTATGCTCACACCTATGCAATGATCATGGTCATTAATTGAAATGGGAGCTAAAAGACTGTCAGATAATCGTTGGGCAAGTTCATAAGCACTACTCGTTGAAGTATGTTGGTGAAGCAAAACAAACTCATCACCACCAATTCGGGCTAATATGTCTTCAGCACTAATCACCCCTTTGAATCGGCGGGCCACTTCTTCCAGAGCCGAATCTCCCGAGGAGTGACCATACGTATCGTTAATATCCTTAAACCGATTCAAATCAGCAAAGAGCACTGAAAAACACTCACTACTGTTTTTCATCGATATATCTATCTTTTTTTTCAAACACTTAATAAAGTACGTCCGGTTCGGAAGACCAGTTAATGTATCGTAGTAAGCTAGGGTGTAGATTTCATTTTGGGCACGTTTAAGTGCAGTAATATCAGTTTTCTCCGCCAGATAGTACACAATCTGGCCAGTCTCATTTCTAACAGCCGATATCGCTGCTTCCTCAATATACTCACGCCCATTTTTATGAATATTGGTAAATTCACCTTTCCATGTATGGCCTTGTGAGAGTGACAAATTCATCTTTTGATAGGTGATTATTGGCGTTTTTTTTGATTGCAGTATTCTCGGATTTTGCCCTAAAACATCATTAAGTGCATACCCACTGATTTCTTCAAATTTCTTGTTGGCGTATTGAATATTTCTTTGACTATCGGTAATAACAATCGCATTTGAACTCTGATGTACGATAGCAAATAGAAGCTCTCGGTTTTCATAAATCCCTTTGAACTTGTTAGCTAACTCTGTCGAAGTATTCTTATGCAAACCATCATCAGCATTAGATGATTCATGAAGCGTCAAAGTGCTGTATTCTCGTCCCTTAGCATTCATTGTTAACCCATTATTTTTATAATTTTATTCACTGCGAACAGATAAAATCAGGGTATTTGGCATCAACACCCTTCATTATTAATGGTGCATTTTTAAATCTTAAACTGGGCAACCAACTCTTTTAACTGCTCTGACAGCTGCGCTATTTCACTGGTAGATGCCCTTGTCTGGTTCGCGGCAACCGCATTCTCTTCCGCAATACGCTTTACGTTTATCACATTCTCGTTAATATTCTCAGCCACCGAACTTTGCTGCTCAGATGCACTGGCAATCTGAATATTCATATCGTTAATCACACTGATAGCGTGAGTAATTGCTTGTAATGCACTGCCAGTTTCATTGGCCTGATCCACGCTTTGTGTCGCTTGCTTTTTCCCTTGATTCATAACGGCAACGGTGCTTTGCGTACCCACCTGAAGCTGCTCGATAATATTTTGGATTTCCTGGGTGGAATCCTGTGTACGCTGGGCAAGGGAGCGAACTTCATCGGCCACCACGGCAAAGCCTCGACCTTGCTTGCCTGCGCGAGCCGCCTCAATCGCGGCATTAAGAGCCAGCAAGTTCGTCTGGTCGGAAATTTCTCGGATTACATCCAGGATTTTGCCGATATTGATGGTTTCTTGTTCGACCTCTCCCAGTTTTTCAGAGGACTCATTCACCCTATCAGCTAGGGTACTGATAGTTGAAATTGTCTGCGCAACCACCTGAGCACCGACACCCGCCTCGCTGTCCGCTTGATTGGCGGCCTCGGCAGCTTTGGCAGCATTGTCTGCAACATCATGAACTGTCGCTGCCATTTCGTTCATGGCAGTGGCAACCAAATCCGTTTCGGTCTGCTGGTTTTCAATTCCCTGAGTTGACTGCTCTGTCACCACCGCCAGTTCTTCTGATGCTGAAGCTAGCTCAGCACTGGCTCCTGATATAGTGGTAACAATATTTCTCAAATTGGTCGCCGTACTCTGGATAGATTCCAGTAAAAGCCCTATTTCATCACGGCTTGTATTTTTAACTTCGACGGTTAGATCACCCTCTGCCAGCTCGTTGGCAGCCTTCACTGCCTGTCTTATCGGACGTGTAATGGAGGCCGTCAGAAAATAAGCAGCTATGGCACCAATCGCTATAGCAACAACGGACAAAAATAAGCTGAGATTAACACTGGCATCAGTATTTGCTGCCAATTCAGGCCCAAGCCTATCTTGCTCGGCCATAACCGACAGTTTCACCTCTTCTACTTTTTTAGCCACCTGAGGACCAATTCGGTTCAGTGTGTTCTCAATCAGTTCATTTCTCTCAACGATAAGCCTGTCAATTTCAGTCAGGCCACTCACATAGCCCTGTTGCGCCTTGATAAGTAGAGATAATAGATTTAAGCGGATTGGATTTTGCAGGTATTGTTTCAGCTCAGTCGCTTCTGCTTCCAGCTTCATACCTATTGCATTGACAGCAATGCTGTAATCTTCTTGGCTATTAGAGCTGAGAAATTTAGAAACAAACAAGCGTCCGAACAATAATTTCTCCTGAACATGAGAAGCGTGGTAAACAGCCGCGGCATCATTATCATCATAGGCCGATTGGATGATGTCAGCGATAGCCTTCCTCATCACCTCCCCCTGGGGAATGACTTGGTCATTAAGTACACTATTTCTCTGCTCGATTAATGATCTCACCCTAAAGAAAGCGCTTTCATAATCAACCACAGAAGAATCGATTACTTTTATCAATTCCACTCGCTCTTGTTGTTGAATTTCTTTTTTGGCTTCAGCCAAGAAGGCGTTCATCTTTTCGAGATAGTCTCCATATTGGGCTAAGTCCTTATCACTCTTCGTAATCAGATAGTCCTTCACATTCATGCGAACCATCAACATATTAGCCTGCAAACGCCCCGCGAGATTGGTATCTCTTGCCAGGCCTCTGTATGAAGTAATACCCTCATCCGCTTTTTCAAGAGCGACAACACCGACCCCAAGTACTACCGACAACAGCGCTAAAATAAGAGTAAAACTTAAACCTATTTTCGTTCCTAAACGCATATCTCTGAACATAATTAATCCACGTCATATTACAATTGAAAGCGCTTTCATTATCATTCATTCACAGAACACATGTTTGATTTGTATCAATAAATACGACCAATAAGTACGATCAATAACTAAAATTTAGAGTAAAAACACCAAAGCAGGTTTGTGTTACCCCTTACAAAGTAAAAAGGCCAAATAATGATAATCAATATTAAAAAGTATCTTTAAGTTAATCCATATAAGCGTTTTCAAAATAATCACTTTTGGTTAAGTGATTATTTTTATTTTAATAATCAGCAATTAAATAGCACTGCGCGTAACAGAAAATAAATACGTCATTTTCACAGTAACTAGAAAAACAAAACCCAACAAGTAATTGTTTATAATGAAATAACTCTAATAAAAATAGAACCCACTTATTTTACAAATATTCAATACCCACACTTTAATTAAGTATTAATAACCAAAGATATAGGCACATTACCCTTCTTTTATTTACTCCTCTGACAAAAAATAAAAATATCGATTAATTAATATGCCGGATTTTACTATCAAAAAAACATTTATAGGCTAATTTTATTAAAGTAATTCTATTTAGGTTATAACGATGAAGAAATGGTTAATCTCCAGCTGCATCCTCTTATTTAGCAATGCTCTCTTTGCTGAAGAATCCAACCAGTTCGAAATAGGGAAACAAAAAGCAAAAGTCTGCATGACGTGTCACGGTGTCGATGGCATTTCCACAATCGACCCATATCCGAATTTACGCGGACAGCGTGCGTCTTACCTCATATCGGCACTTAAAGATTACAAATCTCGCGAACGAACCAGCGGACTGGCGATTTTAATGCAACAACAAGCCGATGCTCTCACCGATCAAGATATGAAAGATATTGCACATTACTACTCAACGCTTGGGTCAAAATCGCACAGTAAAACGGAGTAAGTTTGATGGACATCGCTAGGGATTACGATATAAAAGTCGTTCGCTATTTTATCGTTGCTGCCGTCATATGGGCAGTAGCAGGAATGACGATCGGTGTTATTTTGGCGGCACAGCTATATTGGCCTCAACTTAATTTCGACTCACAGTATTTTCAATTTGGCCGTTTACGTCCCCTTCATACTTCTGGCGTAATATTTGGTTTTGTCGTAAATATATTAATGGGTACATCGCTTTATATTGTTCAGCGTACCAGCCAAGTTCCGTTATTCAATAAAAGCCTCTCTTGGATGGTATTCTGGGGCTGGCAATTAATATTAATACTCGCTTTAATTACTTTACCGTTAGGCTATACCACCAGCAAAGAATACGCAGAACTCGAATGGCCTATCGATATTATGATTGTGCTTGTTTGGGTGCTGTACGCTGTATTATTTTTTGGCACCATTACCATTAGAAAAGTCAGTCATATATTTGTCGCTAATTGGTTCTTCGGGGCATTTATCATCGTGATCGCGATGATCTTTATCATCAACAATTTGGCTCTTCCTGTCTCGATGTGGAAATCCTATTCCATCTATGCCGGCGCACAAGATGCTATCGTGCAATGGTGGTGGGGACACAACGCAGTTGGCTTTTTGCTAACAGCAGGCGTGATCGGCATGAACTACTATTTCATTCCTAAAGTATCTGAACGTCCTATCTACTCATACCGTTTATCTGTAATCCACTTTTGGGGGTTAGTCGGCTTCTACACTTGGGCGGGCACACACCATCTTATTTATTCTTCCGTACCTGTTTGGGTGCAAAATATCGGCATCGTCATGTCGCTGATCTTGTGGATCCCGTCATGGGGTGGCGCTTTCAATAGCGCGATGACCTTGCTTTCTAACAAAGAAAAACTGAAAAAAGACTACATTATGCTGTTCTTCTTCTCTGCCATTCTTTACTACTGCTTAGCAACATTCGAAGGGCCATTACTCGCTATTCGCTGGTTTAATATGGTTGCTCACAACACAGAGTGGATCATCGGACACGTGCATTCCGGTGCACTTGGCTGGGTTGGTATGTCCGCCATTGCGGTGTTCTACTACTTTATTCCGCGTTTGTGGGGCAAAGAAGAACTCTGGTCAAATCGTTTATTGAAATGGCATTTCTGGTTTGCCCATATTGGCGTCGCACTCTATGCCATCGCTCTATGGGTTGCAGGTATTGGCGAAGGATATATGTGGCTTACCCAATTAGAGAACGGATCGCTGGCTTACAGCTTTGTCGAGGCCATGGATTTCAAAGCACCATGGTTGTTCGTTCGCTTCTTAGGCGGCGTATTCTTTGTTGTAGGCTTACTGATGATGGTATTCAATCTCTATAAAACCGTGTCATCCAAGGCGACGTCTACTGTGGCTATGGAGGGTAAATAATGGTGTTCAGTAAAGACTTTACTCAATCCGTCTTCATCCTGATCCTATCAACCACTATGGTGGCAGCCTTTTCAGTATTGGTGTGGGTAGTACCCAATATCTTCATGGCACCAGAACTCGTTAAAATTTCGAAGGCTAAACCATTTACAGCCATTGAACTGGCTGGGCGAGATATCTATATCAGTGAAGGTTGTCATGTCTGTCACACTCAGATGGTACGACCGCTCGAAGCTGAAATATTACGCAATGGCCGTGCCAACAAAGAGGCCGATGACATCTACGAATTTCCAAATCTTTGGGGTTCAAAACGCACAGGGCCAGATCTGACTAACATTGGACGGAAATATTCTGATCAATGGCACCAAATTCATCTTATCAATCCGCGCAATGTTATACCAACATCACTCATGCCCTCCTACCCTTGGTTGTTTGAACAGGTGCTAGATGGTGATGATATCACTAATAAAATGCAGGCACTGCGAACACTAGGAGTGCCTTACACCGACGGGGATATTGACGGTGCGCGCCTTAAGGTCGTGGGCAAAACTCAGGGTGAAGCATTAATTCGTTACCTACAGAGTTTGGGTATTGATACCATGCACGATCAGGAGCAATAATCATGACTGAATTCTGGAATATATGGGTAATAACCCTTACCATTATTTTCTTAGTATTTATGATATTGGTCGTGGTTAAGTATTGGAAAACTAACCACCTTGCCGATGAAAATAAAACGGTCGACTCTTTCGATAATATTGATGAAAATGACGGCCCACCACCTCGCATTATGTTCATTGCTTATTTTGTTGCTTTTTCTTGCTCAATCCTGTTTTTAATCTTGTATCCAGGGTTGGGTAATTGGCAAGGTCTACTCGGCTGGCAGCAAAGTGATGACACACCACGAGAGCATAACGTATCTCTCGATGAGCAAATTGCTAGTATAAACTCACCAACATTAACCGCTTTAGCGGCAGAACCAGCCATTACAGCATCAGGCAAAGCACTGTTTCAAACTCACTGTGCAGCGTGTCACCGTGCCAATGGACAAGGTCAGAAGCATTTCCCTAATGTCGTGGATGATGTTTGGCTATATGGTGGTACTGACGAGGCCATTTTACATTCAATTAAGCTAGGCAGAAACGGGGCAATGGCGGGTTGGAAAGCGATCTTACCGAAAGAAGATATTCAAAATATGTCTTACTATCTCGCATCGCTGCAACAACGTCCGCTTAATGCGCCATCGGTGAAGATCGATCTGGGCAAGAACGCATTTTTGAAAAATTGTTCAGCGTGTCATGGTGCCGATGCAAAAGGAAACCAAGTGATTGGCGCACCTAACTTATCTGATAGCACCTGGGTTCACGGTGGTAGCATTGAGGAAATTCAGCACACAATTAATAATGGCTTAAATAACGTGATGCCAGCGTTTGAAGGGCAGCTCAGTAACAACGAAATTTTGGCATTAGGGGCGTACATTACAGAGCAACGTATTGCACATAATTCCAAGATCGCAGCTATTCCTGAAGATACCATCAAGAAAGGTGAATACCTCGCATATGCGGGTGACTGTGTCGCCTGTCACAGTGCTGAGGGGGGAGAACCATTTGCCGGCGGCCTACCATTCGTAACACCGTTCGGTACGGTATATTCCACCAATATAACTCCGCATGTTACAGAAGGAATTGGCGATTACAGTTATGAGGATTTCAAAGCTGCCCTTTATGACGGAAAAGGCAAACACGGTTACCTCTACCCTGCTATGCCTTATACATCTTACCAATACGTCACCGAAGATGATGTATTGGCGATGTGGGACTACCTGCAATCCATTACTTCAGTCCCACGCCGTAACGACGACAACAGCATGATGTTCCCATCCAATATTCGCTTAGGTTTATTGGGCTGGAATATCGCCTTTATGGATACTGCCCCACTCGATTTGACCAGCGATGCCCCAAAAGGTGGAACGGTAGAAGAAACCGAAATTTGGTCTCGCGGTAAATACTTAGTGATGGGGCTTGGGCACTGCTCGGAATGTCACACACCACGTAATATTGCCCAAGCATTAGAAGCTGATAACATTTTTCAAGGTAACCTGATTGATGGTTGGAATGCCCCAAATATTTCATCACAAGAGTTATATCAGGATCGTTGGGACGTCAAATCGCTGACCGACTTTTTGCACACGGGCCACTCCGACAAAGGCTCTGCATTTGGGGGCATGGCTGATGTAGTAAAAAACAGTACCAGTTTTATGACCCGTGACGATGTAGAAGCAATGGCAACCTATTTATTGACTGGCGACGACAACAACCGTATTCCACCTGATACTCAGCAATTGCAACCAACCGGATTCACAGACCAAGCCAAGCAATCAGACATGTATACACTCTTCAAAACCACCTGTGCTGTATGTCATGGCGAAGACGGAAAAGGACGCGATCCTATTGCGCCAACGTTACTCAACAACGGTATTATTATGCACAGCGACCCGTATAACACGATTGCGGTAACCATTCGTGGTTTGGAACCGAGTTATCTCAGCGAAGAGAGAAACTTCATGCCCATGGTTAGCTTTCAAAATGTGTTAACGGATGCACAACTATCGGAACTGATTTCCTTTATTCGACAATATTTAGGCGATCGTACCGACCCCGTTACGGCAGTTAACGTACAAGATGTGCGTGAAAAACTACAGAAAGCTGGTTATGCGGGTAACTTCCACACTACGCCCGATATGTACGATAAACGCGATCGGAATATCGATGTAGATTAGGTACTATTTGTATATTACGTACCATTTATTGCTTACATACAATAAATCGCCCTTGCGACACTGATGCTCAATCGTTGCAAGGGCTTTTTAAATTCATAATAAGTAACTCAATTCTCTATAAGTGCTTGCACCAATTAAGTGCACATTCATTTCTCATCGCACCAAAACAGAACGAAAAGCAACATTGCTAATTATGTTAAATTCTTTATATACTTATTTCTTTGTCTCTAATGCACAAATTACGTGCGTCATGAATGACAACAGCCTTTTAAAAAACAATTAGTTACTACTTCTAATAATTACACGCACCAATATGATGACCCACCTTGGCTCACAGTGGCATAAAATATGCTTTATTAGTAATTAGAATTGCTAATTCACATAAAAATAGAAATACCCAAACACAATATTAATGTACAAGGATGTGGTGACGATTGTGGATAATATTAGTCATGCTGTAGAAACGCTGGTTCAAAGTTCTAACACTTTATTTATTCTATTGGGTGCGATCATGGTGCTTGCCATGCACGCAGGGTTTGCCTTTCTTGAAGTCGGCACCGTTAGACAAAAAAACCAAGTGAACGCTTTAGTCAAAATTATTGCTGATTTTGGGTTTTCTGCGGTTGCTTATTTCTTTATTGGTTACTGGGTTGCATACGACGTCACTTTCTTCTCTAGTGCTGAGCAATTAAGTGCGATTAATGGCTACGAATTAGTGAAGTTTTTCTTCTTAATGACATTCGCAGCAGCCATTCCCGCCATTATTTCTGGTGGTGTCGCAGAACGAGCGCGTTTCTACCCCATGCTCGTGGCATCTTTTTTTATCGTGGCTTTTGTCTACCCGTTTTTCGAAGGCATCATGTGGAATGGTAATTATGGCTTTCAAGATTGGTTAACCGAAACATTCGGTTTTGGGTTCCATGATTTTGCAGGATCAGTGGTTGTGCACGCTGTTGGTGGATGGATAGCCCTGGTTGCCGTTGCCATGTTGGGTATTAGAAATGGTCGTTACCGTGGCGGACGTTTAATTGCCTTTGCCCCATCTAATATTCCGTTTCTCGCGTTAGGGGCTTGGATTTTAACCATTGGTTGGTTCGGCTTTAATGTTATGTCGGCACAGACAATGGGCAGTATTAGCGGGCTTGTTGCAGTAAATACGTTAATGGCAATGGTTGGTGGTATTCTTACGTCCCTTTTTGTTGGAAAAAATGACCCAGGTTTCATTCACAACGGTCCTTTAGCTGGTTTGGTTGCTGTGTGTGCGGGCTCTGATCTTATGCATCCCATTGGCGCCTTAGTAACGGGTGCCATTGCCGGTGCGCTTTTCGTATGGCTATTTACCTATATTCAAAACCGTCTTCATCTTGATGACGTATTAGGTGTATGGCCACTTCATGGCGTATGTGGTGCTTGGGGTGGTATTGCTGCGGGTATTTTTGGTAGTGAAGCATTCGGTGGTTTAGGTGGTGTGAGTTTAGCAAGCCAAGTCATCGGTACACTGGCTGGCATTGCTATTGCGGTTATCGGCGCTTTCATTGTTTACGGCATCATCAAGAAAACCGTCGGCATACGCTTAACGGATGAAGATGAATATAACGGTGCTGATTTAGCCATTCACAAGATCGGTTCTGTTAGCGACGATTAAAAAACCAAGAACAATAGTCAAAAGCCATATAAACAAAAGATATAGACAGAATACATATACATCCAATGAGCCACACACAACGTGTGGCTTTATTTATTGTACGCTGTAGCACTATTTCGCGACTACCATCACATCTAAACCTACTCCAAATTGTATGTCTGTTTCACTTTTGCGACGATGTGATCTATATAATTAGGATGCCATGATGATTACAGTAGCCTTAGTTGACGATCACCTTATGGTGCGTTCCGGTTTTGCTCAGTTGCTTAATGTCGAACCTGATATTGAAGTAAGAGGGGAATATGGTCGTGCAAGTGAAGCCTACACAGCATTGTCTGTGTCTGATATCGATGTTGCGGTTATTGATATCTCGATGCCCGATGAAAGTGGCCTAATCCTTTTAGAAAAACTGCGTGCAAAACATCCTAACTTTAGAGCCATTATTCTTAGCATTTATGATTCAGCATCTTTTGTAAGTAAAGCAATTGAAGCTGGCGCATGTGGATACCTATCTAAACGGTGTGGTCCCGTAGAATTAGTGACGGCCATTCGTACTGTCGCCAATGGTGATCGTTACCTCTGCGCCGATGCCTTGTTTAACCTCAGTAATGCGCCTACCGCACCCAAGGCCTTAGATGCATTAACCAAACGTGAATACGAAGTCTTTACTCATCTTATTCAAGGTAAAGATGTTAAAGAGGCGGGCATCATACTTTCCATTAGCTATAAAACCATTCATGTTCATCGCGCTAATATTCTCAGTAAACTGGGGCTGTCTAATAACGTCGATCTTATTCGTTTTGCACTTCAACATAAATTACTCGCCGAATAAATCATGAATCAAGCAGATCACCTTAGTAATCGTTATTTTTCGTATTCCTTTAGCTTTATTATCTATAGCATCAGTTGGTTTTGCTTGTGGAGTATCAGCAGTTACCTCTCCGCTGATTTACTACTTGCAGGGTTATTTCTTCCCTGCGGATTAAGGCTCGCGGTATTCGTATTAACCGCTCGCCGTTATTGGCGATTATTTGTCATCAGTGAATGCCTGATTTCAGCATGGTTACTGTCTATCATTAACCACCAACCTCAGGATATATTATTATTATTGTGTCCATTCTTTAGCTATTTCCTTGCGATTCCTTTTACTCATCATTGGCGAAAGTTAACAACCTATTGGCAGAAATTACTCGCCTTGGTGTTATTGGTCTTAGTACATGGCGTAACCATGGGCACCATGATCCTATTATTAATGAAGCCATTAGATTTATCACTTCAATATGCTTTTTCGTGTACGATTGCCTCCATTACAGGCGGTGTATTGCTGACTCCGTTCTTGTATCTACTTTATGACTACCTTCATCATAAAATCTGGGTTCCATTAAGCCCAACATTAGTGCATAAAGAAATCACCCTTCGCCCTTCGGCGTTACTCTGGAGTATTGCTTTTTTCTGTATTGGGCTCGTTGCTGAACTCACATTATTAGATCAAATGAAGCCTCTCGGGTTATTGATCATTCTGCTACCCAATATTTTTATGGCTTATCACTATGGCTGGCAAGGGGGCGTTCTTGCCACAGTAATGAACAGCATCTTGCTCACTACTGCTCGTCAAGTTTCAGGCTCATTTACTACCGATCAAGAATTACAAATTTTTATCACAACGCAAGCTTTAGTCGGGCTTGGATTGGGGATAGCGATAAGCCGCCAATACCTACTAGCCCAAAAATTACAACAAGCGAACAAAGATCTGGCTGATGAACTTGCAAGCAAACAATATCTCGCTTGCCAATTAGTACAAGTTGAAGAAAACATTAGAAAGTCAGTAGCACGGGAACTACACGACGAAATTGGCCAGAATATTACGGCCATCCAGATCCAAGCGATGCTTGTTGACCGAACAACTCAAGAACTGAATACAAAAAATACCGCAGAAACAATCAATACCTTAGCCATGCGCATTCACAGCACAACCAAACAACTGTTAACCCAATTACGCCCCCATATTCTCGATGAGCTGGGGCTAGAAAGCGCATTACGCCAGCTTGCACACGAAATGAAATTTGCTGAGCGTCAGATCGATTTTAAAATCAATATTGGTATTGCCAGCAATAAGCTCGATGACATTACGGCAGTCACGCTGTATCGCATTGTGCAAGAGCTATTAAATAACGTCACCAAGCACTCACACGCCACAGAGGTACAGCTGAGCTTAGTGCCCGGCGATATTTTTAGCCTTGAATTACGAGATAATGGCTGCGGCTTACCAACGAATTGGCGTAGCAAAGGGCTCGGTCTAAAAGGAATAGAAGAACGGGTTAGTGCTCTAGGCGGTGACCTCTACATCGGGCAAAATAAAAGCCACACTAATCAAGCTAACAATACATTCGACACCAAGAATGGCACTCGAATTATTGTTAACTTGCCCACAAAAATCACCTCAAGTTAAATAATCTAGGAATTTTTCCTAGTCATTTACAAACCTGTCTCATTCTTTATCGTAATTCTTTCCGTACTATTCATTCAGGCAATAGGGAGATAACGCCGCCATGATAGGTTTCCTAACATCAGAGCAACCTACAAAAATAATAACCGATAAACAACAAATCGACGCCACGTACAAATATTGGCGATTGCATTTAATGTTTTCAATGTATATCGGTTACGGCATGTTTTATTTCACCCGAAAAAGTCTCAACTTTGCCATGCCAGCCATGTTAGCTGACCTTGGCTTAGAGCATTCAGACATCGGGTTTCTCGGCACCCTATTCTATATCACGTATGGCGTATCAAAGTTTGTTTCTGGCATGGTCAGCGATCAGTCTAAACCCAGTTATTTCATGGGATTAGGCTTAATCGCCACCGGCATCATCAATATTGCATTTGGTTTAAGTTCATCTCTGGCGATGTTCGCCATTTTATGGACATTGAATGCTTTTTTCCAAGGCTGGGGGTGGCCCCCTTGTGCCAAATTGCTCACAACATGGTATTCCCGTACAGAGCGTGGCTTTTGGTGGTCAATCTGGAATACTTGCCACAATTTAGGGGGAGCTTTAGTCCCGCTGGGTATTGGTTTTACCGCCATGACTTGGGGTTGGCGATATGGCTTCATTATTCCCGGAATTCTGGCCATATTAGTGGGTATTGTGCTGTGTTTTCGTATGCGGGATAAGCCTACAACCATGGGGTTACCAACCGTAGGGCAATGGCGAAACGATGAATTAGAGTTATTGCAAGAACAAGAAGGCCGTGGCCTATCTTTTCGTCAAATATTGAAAACCTATGTCATTGGTAACAAATATATCTGGTTGTTGTGTAGCTCGTACTTTTTAGTCTATGTGGTACGCATTGCAATTAATGATTGGGGAAATCTCTACTTAATTGAACGTCATGGTTTTGATTTATTTTCAGCCAATGCCGCCGTTTCGATGTTCGAAGTCGGAGGGTTTCTAGGTTCATTGTTTGGGGGCTGGGGATCTGACCGCTTTTTTCATGGTAATCGTGCCCCCATGAACTTAATTTTCGCATTGGGTATTTTCATTTCAGTGGCCGCATTATGGCTTACACCGATGAATAATTTTTCAGTCTTGGCTTGTTGCTTTTTCTCCATTGGATTCTTTATTTTTGGACCACAAATGATGATTGGAATGGCAGCAGCTGAATGCTCACATAAAGGTGTAGCTGGAACAGCGACTGGATTTGTCGGCTTGTTTGGATATTTAGGGGCCGCGCTAGCAAGCTACCCAATATCATTGGTTATCGAGCAATTTAGCTGGGATGGTTTCTTCAGCATAATAACATTTTCTGCCGCCTCTATTGGCCTGTTGATATTGCCATTTGTTAAAGCACAGCAGCCTTCAATTACTGCAACCTAGTATGATCAACCGCCTTATGTGTACAAACTAAACTGGCGTTATCTAGCTTCTGAATAAAGTTACCCAATAGCCCATAAGCTGTTGGATGATAAAAGCTTATCGTAGGATGCGATAAGAACACAGTGTCACCTACCATCGCTCTATGACACTGCATTTATAATAAAAAAAAGAGGACATAACAATGAAAGCTAGAACACAATATAGTCTGTTAGCTGCCTGCATCATTGGTTCAGCATTTGCCGTACCAAGCGCAATGGCAGAAGGCCGGTTAGTTGTATATTGCAGCGCCACTAATGCCATGTGTGAAGCTGAAACCAAGGCATTTTCTGAAAAATATGACGTGAAAACATCTTTTATTCGCAATGGTTCAGGCAGTACATTAGCGAAAATTGAAGCTGAAAAGAAAAACCCTCGTGCCGATGTATGGTACGGCGGCACATTAGATCCACAGTCTCAAGCGGGTGAAATGGACTTACTACAGGCCTATAAATCACCACAACTTGAATTCATCATGGATAACTTTAAAGATCCGGCCAAACGTAAAGGTAATTACTCATCTGCCGTTTATATGGGTATTTTAGGCTTTGGCGTAAACACTAAGCGCTTAGAAGAAAAAGGTTTAGACATCCCACTTTGCTGGAGTGATTTAACCAAGCCAGAATACAGAGATGAGATTCAGATCGCCGATCCACAAAGCTCAGGTACAGCCTACACAGCACTGGCTACCTTCATTCAATTATGGGATGAAGATAAGGCATTTACATACTTTAAAGATCTCGATAAAAATATCTCTCAGTACACCAAATCTGGCGTTACTCCATCTCGTAACGCTGCGCGAGGTGAAATCGCAATCGGCATCGGTTTCTTACACGATTACTCATTAGAGCAATCAAAAGGAGCACCATTAGAACTGATCTCTCCTTGTGAAGGTACTGGTTACGAAATTGGCGGTATCAGCATACTAAAAGGTGCTCGTAATATTGATAACGCTAAGTTGTTTGTTGATTGGGCTTTGTCTAAAGATGGCCAACAACTAGCATGGCAAAAGGGCAAATCGTTCCAAATTTTGACCAATACTCAAGCGACTCAATCACCTAATGCGCTCGATCTAAAAGCGTTGTCTCTTATTGATTACGACATGGAAACCTATGGTTCATCTACAGAACGTAAACGTCTGATCAACAAGTGGGTAAACATCGTAAAAATGGGCGAATAATTCCCTCGTAATATTTGAGCAGTACTGAGTACTGCTCACTTTTCCAAGATTCAATATAACGAGATTTTTCTTGGGGCTTTTTACACCTCAATGTTAATGAACACATTAATTAAACAACTCGATTTTGGTAATTAATAATGAATAACTTAGCAGCTGAATCAGACTTAAGGCAGCTTCAAAGTTCAGAGCAACGCGACCCCATTTTTTATTGGATCATCGCCTTGATCGGAGCCTTTGTGTTATTGCCCTCTTTTTCCCTCGATTACGGTGTATTCGAATCGACGTCTCAAGAATTTAAAGAGGCAATGGGTTGGAGTGGAATGAACATTTCATGGCTATGGTTTGCCATGCCTTTAGTACTGTTGATCCGCCCTTTTCAGGCACAAGACAAATACGCAAAAAAACGTCACCAATTTGATATCAGCTATGCTGGTTTCTGTGTGTTATTTACGTTGTTGTCATCTTGGTACACCGAACAAGGCTTGGGCTATGCCACTATTGTCTTATTCATTACCCTAGGTTGTGTAATAACGCTGGCTTTAGCTCGACTGGAATATCTCGGCGGTGATATTTTTGTTATAGGTTCATTGGTTAGTATTGTTTCATTAATCAGTATCTTTATTATATATCCAAGTATCGCCATCTTTGTACCCATGTTCCAAGATGACATGGGTAACTTCGTGATGTGGCAATTTGTTGAGATTTTAGGTCGCTCGCAAATTATTCAGATCATTTTAAATTCCATCATGCTGGGTACCTCAGTGGGCGTTGTCGCGACCATTTTTGGTCTTGTATTCGCCATTTACACCACCAGAATCGCCAAGCGTTCTGCCTTTATCGCTCGTGTTTTCTCAATATTACCCATCGTTACACCACCCTTTGTTGTCGGCCTTGGTGTTACTTTAATGCTAGGACGTTCAGGGTATATTACTGAGCTCATGGTTGATTGGTTTGGCTTACAACACACGAACTGGTTATATGGTTTCACTGGGATTTGGATGGCACAAGTTTTAGCCTTTTCACCAATGTCTTTCATGATCCTTGACGGTGCAATGAAATCGCTTTCTCCGTCCTTAGAAGAGGCCTCTTACACGCTTCGTGCAAACCGTTATCAAACATTCTTTCAAATTGTTATGCCATTACTTAAACCTGCGCTGGCTAACTCATTTCTCATTATTTTTGTGCAATCGTTAGCTGATTTCAGTAACCCGCTAGTACTGGGAGGAAGCTTCGACGTATTAGCCACTCAGATATATTTTTACATTGCTGGTGCGCAGCTTGATTATGCATCTGCCAGTACTTTGGGTGCGGTATTATTAATATTTTCTCTCGCTATTTTCGTTATCCAGTATATTTGGATTGGTAAGCGTTCTTACGTAACCATTTCCGGTAAGTCTTACCGTGGTGATGTACAACCCTTGCCTACAGGGCTTAAATATGGCGTTTCTGGTTTACTGTACTTTTGGATGGCATTCAATATCTTACTGTACGGTAGCATTGTCTTCGGCAGTTTTACCGTTAACTGGGGAGTTGATTACAGCTTAACGCTAGACAACTACATCAACCTATTTGGTATGGGATTTAGCGAAGGGGCGTGGCCATCATTGCTTACTACCATGACCTATGCAGGTGTTGCAGCCCCATTGACTGCCCTATTCGGCTTATTAATTGCCTACATCGTAGTGCGCCAGCAATTTCATGGCAAAAAAGTGATTGAATTCGCCACCATGCTTTGTTTTGCCGTACCAGGAACGGTTGCTGGTGTTTCTTACATCCTAGCGTTTAATGATGCGCCAATTTATTTAACAGGAACCGCTGTAATCGTCGTGATTTCGATGGTGATGCGTAATATTCCCGTGGGAATTCGTGCAGGTATTGCAGGTTTGGGGCAATTAGATAAATCACTTGACGAAGCATCGCTAAGCTTACGTGCTAACTCATTTAAAACGATTACCCAGATCTTAATTCCACTATTGCGGCCGGCTATTTTATCAACTTTGATCTACAGCTTTGTGCGTGCAATGACCACGGTAAGTGCCATTATTTTCTTGGTAACGCCGGAAACCCGTGTAGCAACATCGTATATATTAAACCGCGTTGAAGATGGCGAATATGGCATTGCCATCGCTTATGGTTCAGTACTAATTTTCGTCATGCTGGCCATTATATTGATTTTTGATGCCCTTGTGGGTGAAGCCCGCGTATCCCGCTCAAAAGCCAACAACCAAGACTAACGATTGGAGATAATAATTATGGAAAACGACAACTTTGTAGTTCTAAAAAATGTCTGCAAACGCTTTGGTGACAATACTGTTATTGGCGACCTTGATCTTGAGATTAAACAAGGCAGCTTAGTCACGCTACTTGGTCCATCTGGTTGCGGCAAAACCACGGTTTTACGCTTAGTCGCTGGGTTAGAAAAGCCTACCAGCGGGCAAATATTCATTGATGGCGAAGACGTAACAAATACCTCAATCCAGCAACGCGATATTTGCATGGTATTCCAGTCTTATGCCTTATTTCCTCATTTATCATTACATGACAATGTGGGCTACGGCTTAAAAATGCTGAAATTACCAGCCGCAGAAATTAAACAACGTGTTGATGATGCGTTAAAGCTGGTCGATCTATCAGGTATGGGTGATCGATTTGTCGACCAAATTTCTGGTGGTCAACAACAGCGTATTGCACTCGCGCGCGCTTTGGTTTTAAAGCCTAAAGTACTGCTATTTGATGAACCATTAAGTAACCTTGACGCAAATTTACGCCGAAGTATGCGCGAGACAATCCGTGATCTTCAGCAGCGTTTCAATATTACCTCTTTATACGTAACGCATGATCAAACAGAAGCTTTCGCTGTCTCAGATACCGTTATCGTAATGAAAGACGGCGAGATCATGCAACAAGGCTCTCCGGATGATTTATATAAAACACCCTCATCAATGTTCATGGCAAACTTCATGGGTGATGCGAACATTTTTACAGGCCGTTTTGACGGTGGACAATTAGACATCAACGGTTACTGCATTCCAGCCGACCCAGACGTTGTTCAAGGCAAAACTGAAGGTGATTATCAAATAGGAATAAGGCCTGAAGCTATTTTATTAACCAATGAGGGCGAACCCAGCCAACAATGCATCGTTAATAATGTGGTGTACATGGGCTCAATGTACGAAGTTTCCGTAACATGGCATGATCAAGAATTATTGCTGCAACTGAACTCGTCACAATTTGATGCCAATTTATCTGACCATGCTTATTTGACGGTTAACCCCACGGGAATATTCTTATTGCCCTCTGATGCGTAAATTCTCTTTAACACCATAAAAGGCAACATTATTCTACGCCCCTATCTGGGGCGTAATTCATCTTATCAACACCCTATCAATATCAATCGTGACAAGTACCTACTCATTTTTCGGTAAAATTTATAGCTATTTACTTAGCAACAATTCTATTACATCACTTTTTTCAGATTCATACATGACATCTATTTTTGTATGGAACATTATTGTACACTTCAATATTGCACGATGTATTATTGACGTGAACTTTAATCAGGCGCTAAGGTCTGATATCCCAATAACCCTATGAATACTCGCCTTTAGACGGATAATATTATGAAAAAACGCTGGATTGCGGCTGCTATTACAACAGCGATCACGGTAGGTGCTGGCTATTACTTCAGCACTAAAGATGGCAGTACACCTTCATTGCCTCTGATTACTGCTGAAATAGGTACTATCGAAAAGCAAGCAATCGCAGTTGGGCAAATTGTTCCGGCACATTCTGTTCAAATTAAATCTCAAATTGAAGGTATTGTTGGCGAGATTTTTCATCATGTGGGTGAAGAAGTAAAAGCGGGTACACCGCTAATTAAAATACGTCCGAACCCGACACCGCAACGATTAACCCAAGCCATTACTGAATTAATGTCGAGTCAGGCACAATTAGAATCATCGAAACAAAAGCTCGCTAACCTTGAACGCCTAGTCAAAAACCAAGTGATTCCTAAAAATTACGGTGACTATATTCAAGCCAAAGCTGATGTACGCCAAAACAACGCCAACCTACAGCAAAAACAGCAGAACTTAGATTTGATCCGCAGCGGTGAATCATCAGTAGGTGAATCCAAACTGACATCGACTATTGTTGCTCCGATTACAGGCACAGTATTGAGCTTAAATGTTGAAGTGGGCGAACCCATTATTTCAACAGAATCAAGTCAATCTGCCACGCAGATGATGTCGCTAGCCAATATGAACAACATGATATTTAAAGGCAGTGTGAGTGAACATGACGCAGCGCAATTGCACGTCGGTATGCCCGTTACCATGACATTAGCCCCTTACCCAGAAATAGAAATTACCGGTATATTAAGCAAAGTAGCGGTACAATCTGAAAAACTGAATTCATCACAACAAACCACAACAACCGCACAGCGCAGTTTTGATAATGGTTTCCAAGTTGAAGTAAATAAGATTCTGTTTCCAGAAGGCCTCACTATCCGTTCTGGTTTTTCTGCAACCGCGCAAATTACCCTCAAAAAAGCTGACAAAATCACAACAATTCCAGAACGTGCTTTGCAATTTACAGGCAATAACCCTGAAGTATTGATCCCTGATGAATCAGAACAAGGCTTCCATACCGCACCAGTGAAATTGGGCTTATCTGATGGTATCAATGTTGAAGTACTTTCCGGTTTAGAACAGGGCGAAGAAATTGTTGATTTCAGCATGATGGGGGCTATACCCAATGCCTAAGCTGATACAAACCACTGTTGGTACTGCACCTAGAGATAGTCAGTTACTGCGCGTAGCCATATTCTTACAGCACGTAGCTATACTCTTGCAAAAATCTTATCGAATTGTAGGCGGTATATTTCTTATCAGCATGGCAGCACCCACGTATGCCATTACAATTGAACAAGCATGGGAAGCCTCTAAAACCTTTGATCCTAGTTATCAAAAAGCACAAATTGATACTCAAATAAGTGAAACGAATATTCGTTCAAGCCGCAGCGATTTACTGCCCGGCCTGAACGCGAGTGCTACTTCAAGTTGGAATGATGACGGCAAAAACACCAATGGTTACTCGGTGGGGTTAAGCCAAACCATTTGGGACAGTGCTAAGTGGTCGGGCTTAAATGCCTCTGAAGCTTTTTATGTGTCTTCACAACTACAAGAACGCCAAGCTCACAACGACCTTGCCGAAAAGTTGATCACCGCTTACCTCAATTTAGCAAAAGCAAATGGGGATTTACGCTTAGCACAGCAGAAGCTTGATGAAGGGCAAAAAATGCTCACAATCACTGAACAACGCTATGCTGCCGGCAGTATCATGATTACCGAAGTAGAAGATATGCGAGCGAATCATGTTGATGAACAAGCGTTAATTCTGCAAACCCAATCTGATATCGATACATTACAAGCTGCGTTAACGGCTTTAATTAATCAAGTACCCGACTCTATCAATGAAATAAATACAACATCGCTGAAACAACCTGTAATGCAAGTGAATAGCGAGAAAGAATGGTTAGCACTTGCGCGCGATAACAGCCCTGAGTTACTGGCTGCCCAACAAACATTGAAAGCTAACCAATTCCAATATGACCAAGCAAAATCCGGATACTACCCAACAGTTGCAGGTTCTATTAATTACCGCGATAACGACCGCCGTAATAGTGATGATTTAAGTGCGGGCATTACATTAAATATTCCTATCGATTTAAATGGTTCAACACGTGCAAGTGTTGATCGTTCAAGCTTAACGCTAAACCAAGCAAAACAAGATATACGCATCGTAGAAATCAATATAAAGCAAACTATTCAGAGTCGCTTTAATCAGATACAGCTCGACTGGCAACGTGTCGAGATAGCCCAACAGCAAGTCGCATCACGTGAACGAGCCTTAAAGAGTAAGCAAACGGTTTATGACGCAGGTTTAGTTGATGCTACCGATATTATAACGGCACATAACAACCTATTTAGCAGTAAAAACAGCCTACAGTCATTGCTTTATCAATACTGGCAGCACCGTGTTTCGTTATTAAAATCAGTAGGGAAACTGGATGATGAAACGATCAAACAAATATCAAGAGCGCTTGCAGCATGATGCCAATGTTACAACAAATCGTGCAAATGCTGTTTGCCCACCGGCTTCGCAGTCTACTTGCCATTATTGCGATTGTGTGGGGAATCGTTTCTGTCTTAGTGCTAATGGCGTTAGGTGAAGGCTTTTATCAGGTAAACGCCAAGTCATTTTCATTATTAATGAGTGATACACAACTAGCCGTGCCAGAAATGACCAGTAAGCCTTGGCAAGGATTGCCAGCACGGCGCCAAATCACACTTTCTGAACCTGAATTTCGGTTATTAGAAAAACAATCAGCGATAAAAGCAGTATCAGTGTTATACCGAAAATGGGATGCCAGCGTCACAGACATCACGGGGCACACCCTACCCGGTTATGTGCGTGGTGTTGATAATCACTATGTTGATATGCGTAAAGTAAAACTCGTACTAGGGTCGCGTAACATCAGCAAAAGTGACCTTAACAATCATAACCGCATTGCCATTATTGGTTGGCAGTTGGCAAAACAAGGCAATTTAGCCCTGGGTGACAAGTTAAGGGTGAATGGCATTCCTTTCTTAGTCTCGGGTATTACTCAGCAAAGTGAAGGCGGAGTATCAATGGGGCGAGAAGATAATCAAGTCATCATTCCCAATACTACTTTCTCTGATCTATGGAACGATAAGCCCAGTCAAATTATGGTGACGCCAACAGAAGGTATTTCAGGTGTTATTCTTCGCCAAAACCTCCTGTCGTTCTTTGCGAACCAAAAACATTTTGACCCAACAGATAAACGGGCGGTTTGGTTACCCGACTTTAGCCAAGACGCAAAATTTTTTACCGCTTTGCTACGGGGTATCCAAATGTTTCTTGGGGCAAGTGGTGCAATGACCTTAGCGGTTGGTGCCTTAGGCGTCGCTAATATCATGTTTTTATCCGTTACCGAGCGTACACGTGAAATTGGCGTAAGGCTGGCCATTGGTGCTACACCCAATAATATTCTGGTGCAATTTTTACTTGAAGGCGGCATCTTAGTGGCAATGGGCACCGTACTCGGCGTTAGCATTTCTTATGGGGTAGTTGCACTAATGAATCAAATAGGATTACCAGAATGGCTTGGCAATCCAATAATGACCTTGGATGCGATCATGATGGCGTTGTTTGTTACCGCTATTTTAGCGTTATTAGCGTCTTTCTTTCCAGCACGCCGAGCATCGAACCTTACGCCTGTTATCGCGTTAAGTGCGAGGGCATAGCATGCTGCCATTACGACAAATAATACATGAAATGACCGCAGAGAAAATGCGCCTAAGCTTAACCATTTTAGCCATTGTGTGGGCGACAGTTTCTATCGCTTCTATGCTCGCCATTGGTGAAGGTTTACGCCAAGGGCTTATTCGTACTACCAGCAATGGTAACGGTAATCTCATCATGTTAACGGGTGGTTTTGCGACGAAAGACTATGGTCAATTTTCAAAAGGGAAACAGCTCAACCTTAAACCGGATGATGTAAATGTACTACGTGCACTGCCTTCGATTGAATACGCCGAGCCAAGTGCTACATGGGCAGAAGATGTTAGGTATAACGATAACGGTACATGGCAGCAACCCTTAGCCGTTTATCCTCAATACCAAGCATTGACGGGTTTAGAAATCGCCTCTGGCAGTCGTTGGTTCAACCCTTTGGACATGAAAGAGCAACGTAAAGTCATTGTTATCGGTCACAATGCAGCAGTCAGTCTATTCAATGAAGATGATGACTTCGATTGGGATAACATCCCCGATTTATCAGCCTCCCCTGTCGGAAAACAGGTGAAGGTCGGCGAAGAAAACTTCATGGTGATTGGGGTGCTAAAACCTAACACTTCCAATATAGAAAATGGTACACCGATTGATTTTGCTATTTTCGTCCCTTTTACAACATGGTCGCGCTTTAATGCTAATTCACCTATTGGTGCAATCAATATTAAGCCAGTTCAAGGCGTAGATCGTGAAAAAGTCGCCACCATGGCAAAACAAGTTATTGCCCGAAAATATGGCGCTAGCATGGATGATAAACAGCTTGTTCAGACACAAGACATGTTATTAAGGCAAAAAACCATGCGCCAATTTTTAATCGGGTTGCAAAGCTTTTTGGGCATTATTGGGCTCGTTACATTAGCGGTTGCTGGTATTGGCATAGCCAACGTGATGTATGCGACCGTAAAACGAGCAACCTGTGATATCGGGGTAAGAATGGCGGTTGGGGCAACACCTAACGACATCAAGCTACATTATTTGGCTCAAGCCTTTATCACGATCGCTGTCGGTGGTCTGATTGGGCTAGGACTGACATACGGCTTGGTCAACCTACTGCAAAATATCCCCATTCAAGGTAATGGACTCTATGATTACCTCGGGCAACCAACCCCTGAACTATCATTCACTATCGTTAGCCTTGTTATCTTGGCATTAAGTATTGTGGGTATCGCAGCAGCATGGTTTCCCACTCGTCACGCAGCCAGCATTACACCATTAGAAGCATTGCAAAGTGAGTAAGCATTCATGAACCCTATTTCGACACACACCAAGCCTCTCGTTCAGCTGAATAGCATTAGCAAGCAGTATAAAAATGGGGATGAAAAGGTTTACGCACTCGATGGTGTAGACCTAACCATTAATAAAGGTGAATTCTTATCAATTCTCGGCCCATCAGGATCGGGGAAGTCGACCCTGATGAATGTACTCGGATGTTTAGATAAACCGACTTCGGGTAATTATCAATTAGACAACAACGATGTATCGGCCCTAAGCAGCACGCAGCTTTCCGCTATTCGTAACAGTAAGATTGGTTTCGTATTCCAAAGTTTTAATTTACTGGAATACGCCACAGCATTAGAAAATGTAGCGCTACCCCTGGTATATGCTGGCGTAAATACTAAAACACGCCGACTAAAAGCGGCAGAGCTGTTAAAGCGCGTAGGGTTGGGCGACCGTATGAACCACAAGCCTAACCAACTTTCTGGTGGTCAAAAACAACGGGTTGCTATCGCTCGTGCCCTCGTAAATGACCCACAAATTATACTAGCAGATGAACCAACAGGGGCTTTGGATTCAAAATCAGGCGCCGAGATTGAAATGCTCTTTAATGAACTACACCAAGATGGCTGTACCTTAATTATTGTGACTCACGATAACGCCTTAGCACGACGTACTAAGCGTATTCTTAGCATTAAAGATGGAAAAGTAGTGAATGATGAAAAGCTTAACTAAGCGGCTTTCCACACAGTTCAACTGTGCTAAAACGTAAACAACTTTGTAGCCCTGTTATTCTAATAAGATCTGGCTTATAAGGTACTCCACCCCTACACATACTTTCTTTGAATTGAACACGCTGAATCCTGCATCTTGAGGTGGCTTGGGGTTATCCCCTTGCCCTACCTTCTACATCATGATCTAATTATCCTCTATCTTGCTGTATTACTAGAGGTTATATTTGACCAATTCCTACAAATTCACCCTCGCTGGATGTGCAGCCATTGTGCTGTGGAGCTTAACGGTGGGGTTGCTCCGAAATGTGGCAGAACAACTTGGTCCTATTGGTGGCGCAGCGATGATTTATAGCGTGAGTTCGCTGTTTTTGATTGTAACATTAGGGGCGCCACGCTTGCCTTCATTCTCTAGCCGCTACCTATTAATTGGCGGCGGTTTATTTGTAAGTTATGAGATTTGCTTATCTTTAGCTTTGGGAATGGCAAATAATCGTCTTCAAGCTATTGAAGTCAGTATTGTGAATTATTTATGGCCCTCTTTAACGGTGCTGTTAGCCGTTCTTGCCAGCAAAAAGAAAGTCAATATTGTTATCTACCCATCCATTTTACTGTCATTCTTTGGCGTAGCATGGACAATGAGCGGTGATCAGGGCCTTTCACTTGAACGCTTAGTTGGCAATGTAGCAAGTAACCCTGCTAGTTATTCAATGGCGTTAATTGGTGCATTCTTATGGGCAATATATTGTAATGTTACCAAGCACCTTTCGAATGGGAAAAATGCCATTACGTGGTTCTTTATCGCGACGGCTATCGCGTTATGGATCAAGTACTTCTTCAGTGATGAAGGGGCATTGGTATTTACAACACAATCTGTGATTGATTTATTATTGGCAGGCATTGTAATGGGCAGTGGTTACGCCTTGTGGAATATCGGCATCATTGGGGGAAACATGATGCTATTAGCTACGCTATCATACTTTACGCCAATATTTTCGACGTTCTTATCCGCATGGATTCTAGATATTTCATTAACAACGCGTTTTTGGCAAGGTGTGGCAATGGTAACGATCTCTTCACTTCTGTGTTGGTGGTTTAGTAAAGATAAAAAGAGAACATAATGTCGAATGCTGACAGTAACTAATAGTATGCTCTTCAGCAATGAAATAAAAAGCTGCATGGTATGTCACTACCATGCAGCTCAATCAATTCACATCATTCGTGTTAAATGCTAACTACTTTCGTAACCCATTCAGCTTTATCTGTGCAATGCCAAAGATAGAATCAAGATCATAATTACCATGCTCTGTTAGCATGCCGGTTTTCATTCCCATAAGAATTTCGATTGCTTCTTTAACATGGCTAATTGCCCATATCTGGAAACTGCCTTTTTCTACTGCCTCAACAATATCCTTACGTAACATCAAATTATGCGCGTTCGATGCTGGGATAATTACCCCTTGAGTGGGTTTGCGCCCTTTAATTACACATACATCAAAGAAGCCTTCGATTTTCTCATTAACGCCTCCAATTGGCTGCGCATCACCAAACTGGTTCATTGAACCGGTAATCGCCACATCTTGACGAATCGGTTGTTGAGAAAACGCAGAAACAATGGCACACAACTCAGCCATTGATGCACTATCACCATCAACACCACCGTACGACTGCTCAAAGGTTAAATGTGTGGTTAATGGGATTTTTGATGTTTTACCAAACACTGACGCTAAGTAAGCCGATAGAATCATCACCCCTTTTGAGTGAATACTTCCTCCTAATTCCACTTTGCGTTCAATGTCGAAAACATCGCCTTCGCCAAATGCAGTGGTCGCCGTAATTCGATTAGGTGACCCAAACTGATAATCTGACGTCGCAATAACGGCCAATGCATTAACTTGCCCAACAGACGCACCTTCAGTATCAAGCAACGTCGTACCCGTAACGAAACTGTGCATGACGTGATCTTTTAAACGACTCACACGCTTTTCTTGATTCTGTAGTGCTTGTTCAACGTGATGCGTTCGGATCATCGTGGCATTCGACGATCGCGCACAATAATTGGTTTCACGGAGTAAGTTCGCAATATCGGCGGAATGCAGAGATAATTTATTCTGATCATCAGCCCGGCGAGAACTGTATTCAATCACACGTGCAATCGCTTTACGGTCGCAATGCAACATATTGTTATCGTGAACGATACTAGAAATGAAGCGCGCATAATGCTCTTCCGATTCATCGGTACGCACCATCTCATCTTCAAAATCAGCCGTCACACGAAACAGTTCACTGAATTCAGGATCATAGTGCTGTAGCAACTGATACGTCTGATAATCACCAAACAAGATAATTTTCACATCTAACGGTATCGGTTCAGGATCCAACGAAATTGTGCCAGAAAGCGTTACTTCACGTTCTAGTGAACTCAAATTCAATTTGCGAGAACGGAGCGCACGCTTCAAACCATCCCATACATAGGGACGCTCAAGCACTTTCACTGCATCCATCATTAACACGCCACCATTTGCACGATGCAAACTACCAGGACGGATCAATGAAAAATCGGTAAAAACAGTACCTTTAAATGTCGCATTTTCAACATAACCAAAAATAGCGTGATAATTTGGATTTTCTTCAACCACGATCGGAAATTTATTGTCATCTTGACTGACGAGCACATTCACTTGATAGCGGCGTGGCATTTTCTTATCTAATGCAGCGTAGGCTAATGCTACCTGCTCTTCGTTTTCCTCTAAAAAGATATCCAAGTTCTCAAGAATATCTTTTTCCAATGCCACTAAATGTTGCTTAACCTCTAAGTGACGCTGGTACTTGTCTTTTAATTCTTTGATCGAATGCACGATAACTTCAGAAGCTATTTCTTCATTGAGCTTCTGCTGTTTATCTGTATAACTTTCTTCCCACTCAGTTAGCTGACGAACAATGCCACGCAATTTCGCTTCAAATTGATTGATATTTTCGTCGAACTGGTTTCTTTCTTCTTCAGTTAATTGATCAAACGTTTCTTCGGTATGTAACTCTTCACCATTCATCGCAACTAATTGATAATCACCCTGCGTGGTTAGCGATAGGCTGATGCCTTTTTCTTTAGCCTGCTTCGTTAAATTAGCGAGGGCACCCTCTTGCTTTTCAGCTAGCTGATTTTTTAGCGTTTCAGCTCGGGAGTAATACATTTCATTATCAAAAGCGAGTGGCATGCCTTTGACTAAACGTTGCATGAGTTTTTCAATATCTTTTTTAAATTGAGTTCCAGTACCTGCAGGTAACCTCAGAACCTTCGGGCTACGGGTTTCCTCAAAGTTAACCACATAACACCAATCATATAGGCTACTTTCTTTATCATTCGGCTCATGACGATTTAAATAGCGCATAACCATCGTACGTTTACCTAGGCCATTTCGACCTATCGCATAGATGTTATAACCTTTCTCTTTAATCGACATAGCAAACTCAACCGCTTGCTGCGCCCTTTCTTGGCCCACAATTTCATCTAATGGTGTTAAATGCTTCGTTGATTTGCAATCCGCATCTAACCCTTTTAATTCAGATACTCGATACAGCTTGTCACTGCTTAGGGGTTTAATTGGCATATGCGTCCCTCTTATATGACAGTTATCACTCTAGTGTAGTCAGGAAATTATTATATTTTAGTGACTTAACTAACGTTTAATTACTTGAATTTACGTGTTTCCATGCTTATCGCTTACTTAATAAGCAATACACTTGGCAATAAAAGTCATATCCATTAAACGGAATGGAGGAAAAGCAGAAATCAAAGAGGGGAGCTTTATACAAAAACGGTTCAGAAAACAGAGTTAATCAGCGATAGTTCACATGTGATTGCATATGTAATTTTGCAACAAAATATAACAGCTAAAACTTTCTGAATAATTTCACGATGTGAATTAAATATGGAGAGCGATCTGCATCACTAAACACATCTACTATTTAAAAAGAAAATAACACAAGTGTGATGAATATCACCAAGAGAGAAAAATGGAAATACTTACAAGTGAGATCTAAAGCTTAAATATTTAATTGACATTTTAAAAACAAAAGCAATGTAACTCACTTACAAAGGGTGGTTGTGATGGCCATCACACTATAAATTGGTAGACCACAATATTAATTAGACCCAAGTCACAAAAAACCCGTTATCAGTTCTAACTTCAATATCTATGGTAAATTAATTGGGTACTAAGCAATCGACGGTTTTGGCGAACCGTTACTTACAACAGAATATAAAAATAGAACATCAAACGGGGAATCCTAATGATATCACCAGATGCAAAGATCAAGGTACAAAATTTTGGTCGCTTCTTATCGAATATGGTAATGCCTAATATCGGTGCGTTCATCGCATGGGGCTTTATCACTGCTTTATTCATTCCAACAGGCTGGTTTCCAAACGAAGAATTAGCGAAACTTGTTGGCCCTATGATTACGTATTTGTTACCGCTTCTAATCGGTTATACCGGTGGTAAATTAGTGGGCGGTGACCGTGGTGCGGTTGTCGGTGCCATTACTACAATTGGTGTTATCGTCGGTACTGATATCCCAATGTTTATGGGTGCTATGATGGTCGGCCCTATGGGCGGCTGGGCAATCAAGAAGTTCGATAACTGGGTCGACGGTAAAGTAAAAAGCGGTTTCGAGATGTTAGTAAACAACTTCTCTGCCGGTATTGTGGGCATGATCTGCGCAATTATCGCGTTCTACATGATTGGTCCATTTGTAAAGGTACTATCAGGTGGCTTGGCTGGCGGTGTTAACTTCCTTGTAGAAGCAGGTTTATTACCTTTAACGTCAATCTTTGTTGAACCAGCAAAAATTCTATTCCTAAACAACGCGATTAACCACGGTATCTTCTCGCCGTTAGGTATTCAACAAGCTAGTGAAACTGGTCAATCAATCTTCTTCTTGATTGAAGCGAACCCGGGGCCTGGTCTTGGTGTTCTGCTTGCTTACACAGTTTTCGGTCGCGGTACGGCGAAACAAACTGCTGGTGGCGCATCTATCATCCACTTCTTCGGTGGTATTCACGAGATTTACTTCCCGTACATCCTGATGAATCCACGTTTGATTCTAGCGGTAATTGCTGGCGGTATGACGGGTGTATTCACACTTACATTATTCAACGCGGGCATTGTTTCACCAGCCTCTCCTGGTTCAATATTTGCCATCTTATTGATGACACCTAAAGCATCATTTGTGGGCGTTATTCTTTCTGTAATCGCTTCAACAGCTGTTTCATTCTCTGTTGCTGCACTGCTAATGAAAACTCAAAACACAACAGATGAAGACGACGATACAACTCTTGCTTCTGCAACTTCGAAAATGAAGGGGATGAAAGCGGGCTCTAAAGGCAATTCGGCAGAAGTAACAGCTGAAGATAAAAGCAATATTAATATGGCTGACGTACGCAACATCATTGTTGCTTGCGATGCCGGCATGGGATCGAGTGCAATGGGTGCAAGCCTGCTGCGTAAGAAGGTTCAAGATGCTGGACTCAACATTAGCGTAACGAACAGTGCCATTAATAGCTTGCCGCAAGAGGTAGATATCGTGATTACTCATAAAGATTTAACAGACCGTGCTCGTAAACATGCAGCGAATGCAAAACACATTTCGCTAACAAACTTCCTAGACAGCCAAATCTACAACGATTTAGTAACAAGCATTGTGGCAGCAAACAGCCCTGACGCAGCAAACGACTCAGCAATAGTAAAAGTATCACCTGTTGCGGCAAACGAAGATAGTTTTGAGCCACAAGAGAAGCAAGTATTCCAAATTCAAGCTGAGAATATTCACCTTGGATGTACTGCAACCACAAAAGAACAAGCGATAAAATATGCTGGCGAGCAACTGGTTAAAATGGGTTATGCAGAACCAGACTACGTAGACGCAATGTTCGACCGTGAAAAGCTCGTATCAACGTACCTAGGCGAATCTATCGCTGTTCCGCACGGTACTGTTGAAGCAAAAGACCGTGTTATCAAAACCGGTATCGTAATTTGTCAGTACCCTGCAGGTGTTCTATTCAGCGATGATGAAGACGACCTAGCGAAGCTGGTAATCGGTATTGCAGCGAAGAACGATGAACACATTCAAGTTATCACTACCATCACCAATGCACTCGACGATCCAGATGCTATCGAGCGTCTAACTAGCACAACAGATGTCAACGAAGTGCTAAGTATTCTTGCTGGCCAAAAAGCCGCTTAATACGCTGAGTGACCCCGAGGTTAGACTCCCGGTCTAGCCTCACCCCATTCTTAAATTACTTTTTAAAATTAGTTATTGGTAGGTATAGATTATGAAAGCAGTTCATTTTGGCGCAGGTAATATCGGTCGTGGTTTTATTGGTAAATTACTTTCAGATGCAAATGTAGCAGTTACATTTGCAGACGTTGATAAACCACTTGTTGATCAATTAAGTCATGATCAATCTTATAAAGTAAAAGTAGTTGGCAGCCAATGCCAAGTCGACACAGTCACCCACGTAACAGCTGTTAACTCAGCAAGCCAAGACGTTATCGACCGTATTGTGTACACAGATTTAGTGACTACGGCTGTTGGACCTAACGTACTTGATATCATTGCGAAAACAATCGCAACAGGTCTTACACAGCGCTTTGAGGCAAACAATGAGAGATCATTAAACATCATTGCTTGTGAGAACATGGTACGTGGTACAACGCACCTAAAAAATGAAATATATAAACACCTTGATGAGCAATATCACGCTCGTGCAGACGCGTTAGTTGGCTTCGTTGATTCTGCAGTAGACCGTATCGTTCCACCTTCAGAAGCAGCGAATGACCCACTAGAGGTTACCGTTGAAAGCTTCAGCGAGTGGATCGTTGATAAGCAGCAATTCAAAGGTGATATCCCTGTAATTGAAGGGATGGAAATGACTGACAATTTGATGGCATTCGTTGAGCGTAAATTATTTACTCTTAACACTGGCCATATTATGACAGCTTACCTAGGCGCACTAAAAGGTCATGAAACCGTACGTGATGCCATTGAAGATAATGAGATTCGCGAGCAAGTTAAAGCCGCGATGCAAGAAAGTGGTGAAGTATTAATCAAACGTTATGGTTTTGACCGTGAAGTGCACAATGCCTACATTGAAAAAATTCTAGGTCGCTTCGCAAATCCTTATTTACGAGACGAAATTGACCGTGTTGGTCGTCAACCAATTCGTAAACTAGGAGAAAATGATAGATTAATCAAACCATTACTAGGTACAATTGAATACGGAACAGAAAACAAAACCTTACTTAAAGGTATTGCTGCTGCATTTATGTACACCAATGAATCAGATCCACAGGCCGTCGAGCTACAAACTTCGTTAAAAGAGAAAGGCCTTCGCCTAACATTGGCGCATTACACTGGTATCGACGCTGACAGCAAGGAAGCGAAGACTATTGAAACTATTTTTCTACAATTGAGCTGATTACTCATCGTGATTAAGTGAATAAATTCACTCAAAATCCAAATGTGGAAAGACTTGGAAGGGCAATAACTGCCCTTCCCTGTTACGAAAGAGAATACACAGGTTATGGCACAAAGTGACCAAGAGTCAGACATCCTTGAACGATTAAGTGATACATCTAATGTGCGCGGTTTCATTATCACTTCTGTCGAAGTATTTGAAGAAGCTGTCGATAGCTTAATCCAGCGTATATTTCGTAAAGACGATTTCGCCGTTAAGTCTGTGGTCGGTCCTTTACTGGATAACTCTGGCCCCTTAGGTGAAATAACGGTTCGCCTTAAGCTATTGCTGGGTTTAGGTGTTGTTTCACACAACATTTACCAAGATATCGATGCTTTTCTTAAGCTACGTGATTTTCTTAATAGCGATGGTAACGATTACTGTTTTACTGATCCCAAAATATTACAACCCATCAAAAAAATGCATGCGGTACAAAATATGGGCGTGGTGCAACTTGAAATTGCCTCACCAGGTGACGATGTTGACCTTATTTTTTATCAAATGCAGTTAGCTCGCCAAGAGCAGATCATTAAGTCAGCGCTTGCCCTAGCAATTGCAGGCATCTGTAATGAACTTGGTCGTGATAGTCCATTTTGATTCTGAACTCCATGGATGGTTTTTGAATCACACCTTCTCAATTCGAATAATATCCTCATTAACTCGCATAACGCCCCCTCTTCATGCTCCTCAAGCAACACTTCCCAACAGATTAAGCCTAAAGTACATATAATTAAGCGTAAACCGTTACTGTTAGTGAGTACAAAATGCGAAAACCTCACAATAAGATCGCTTTTTTGTTTTAAATCATTGGCGCTGATTCAAAACTTATTTTACAATGCAAATAATGATTTGAAATTTAATAATTCTGTTTATAGAGGTATCAAAGTGAGATTAATTCCATTAAGCAATGCTACTCAAGTTGGCGCATGGGCTGCACGTCATATCGTTAAGCGTATCAATGATTTTAATCCAACAGCAGATCGCCCTTTTGTACTGGGGTTACCTACAGGCAGCACGCCTCTATTAACTTATAAAGTATTAATCGAACTGCACAAAGCTGGCGAAGTTAGCTTTGAAAATGTTGTAACATTCAACATGGATGAGTACGTGGGTATTGACCCAAACCACCCAGAATCTTACCGTACATTCATGCACAATAATTTCTTTAACCATGTTGATATTAAAGCAGAAAATATCAATTTATTAGATGGCCAAACTGACGATATCGATGGTCACTGCAAAGCATACGAAGATAAGATTAAGTCTTACGGTAAAATCAACTTATTCATGGGCGGCGTAGGCAACGATGGTCACATCGCATTTAACGAACCTGCATCATCGCTATCTTCTCGTACACGTATTAAAACACTGACTGAAGATACACGTATTGCCAACTCTCGTTTCTTCGGTGGCGACATTGCACAAGTGCCTAAGTACGCACTGACTATTGGTGTTGCAACACTATTAGATGCTGAAGAAGTGATGATCCTAATTCAAGGTCATAATAAATCACTTGCTCTTCAAGCAGCAATTGAAGGTAGCGTAAACCACATGTGGACGGTATCTGCGCTTCAACTTCACACTAAAGCGGTTATGGTGGCAGACGAAGCAGCACAACAAGAGCTTAAAGTGAAAACAGTGAAGTACTTTAAAGAGCTAGAAGCTGAGAATATCAAAGGCTTATAAGCTTTATTTTCTACAATAAAAAAGCCGCATGATGATGCGGCTTTTTTTATACCGTTACAACCTCAAGTCCCCGCTCAGAAAGATCTTGAGTACTACTGATAGGAAAACGTCTATCGGTAATCACTTTATCGAAACAGTCGATATAAACCAAATACACTCAACCCCATACCAAAACTGCGGAGTAAAACGCGTCAACTTGATGTTTTTATAATAGTTGTGTTTATTACGGTAGTTTATCCGGTTCGATGCCAATAAAATCAGGTTTGATATACTCGGAAAACCGAATAGCTTTGATTGTAGATGCACCAGTAAGCAAGGCTTTACAGACTCTGTGCATTCCGTCCATTATTCTACCTTCTCTGCACATGATGATTGGATAGCTTAAGTCTGCCTTATTAATTAAGTCAGCATGTTCTAACACATTTCGGCATATCGGCCTCGCTCCACCCAAGTCATACCAAAATTCTTCATCAAGCTCTTGAATATCAGTTAGCGGAACATTTATTACTTGCAGCCCTTTCGATAACTCAATAAGACGGAAAACATCCCATGACATCAAACCTTCTGATGAGTTTCTAAAATGGTATTGCTGTCTCATGTATTCTACCTGCTACATAACATGAATTAGACGCGCAGTAGAAGCAACACCTAGTGCATTGCCTTTTTCAGTGGCCATTTCAAAAAGTGTTTTGTTCACTACGGATTCCCTATCGTTGTAATACGTCAAAGCCAAATTTTCAGCTATTGAAAACAATAGAAAATACTATACTGCGGTTGATACTTTTAACTGTGCGTACCTGAAGCTGCACGCGATCTTACTTTGATTGACTCTAATCTAATAAATCAGCGCACTTCATTATTTAACATGAGGGTATGATTATGGTGGGATTCTAACCGTTACCAACATTCGATAACGGTTAGCTTTATCAGCCTAATAGCCATTTTCTTTTTACAGCAAACCTTCTACACGTGCCTGTTGCAAAACAATTGGGTCAACCGCTGCATATGCTGCATCCCATAGTAAACCGATATACATTCTCTCCTTCCCTGTTGCTTGGCGTTCTAACCGATCAAGCTTACGCAACCCATCCAAGCTTAACGGTTGGGTAAATAACGCTTTAGCTTTTTCAAGTATTTCCATGTGCCTATCTCCAGCAATACATAATTGAGAAGCGATCTGATTTTACTCAGCCAGCTGATCAATTAAGTATCATGGAAGCACTAACGTGAAACATAACATGTACCTATACATCAAACTGTAGCACATGATTTATATTGATTTTTCATGTAGTTACAATCTACACAACCATTATAGGATCAAGTCAATCTTTCTGCTTAAATCATTGCGTGATTCAAACCGCAACTACTGAATGATTATGCAGACTTCACCCAGCCGTCGTCCAAGGCTGTATATCGTTAAAAAGCAGACTTAGTTTACTTTTGTTTCAGTAAATTAGGTGGGAAGTTTGTTTTTATCGTCATGGTAATAAACGTGTTATGACGGCGTTATATTGAAAAAATTAGTAAGAGGATTTCATGGAAGAACAGTCTCAAATCTACCTAGACACATACCTTAGCTCTCTAAGTGAATCTGAGCGTAAAAAGTATCAATCATTCAGTTCGGATTATTTCTGTGCTGATGAGCATAATGCCAATTTATGCGCTGAATTAATTCGAATCGGTCAAAAGACAGCAACTTGCAGCCTTAATTCTTGGTATGAATCAGATCAAGAACCAATGCCAACTGTTGGTCATTTACTGGTTGTCGTTGATTGGAATGGAAAGCCAATTTGTATTATCGAAATCGACTCAGTTGAAAAGTGTAAATACAGTGAAGTAACAGCAGAATTTGCTTATGCAGAAGGTGAAGGTGACCGTTCACTTGAATGGTGGCGCAAAGCCCATTGGGATTTCTTCGCTAAAGAGTGCATTGAGTTAGATATTGAGCCAAATGAAAATATGGTACTTGTTTTAGAACAATTCCATGTGGTTCATCAATAAGTAAAAATGAGTCAGCCTTAATTGGCTGACTTATGATCACTTTGTTGATGCACATCCCTACGGGCGAACATCGAACTGAATATCAGTAAGATATTGATCAACTACATATGACCATAAGTGCCCATACTTGTAGAACACATCATGTCCTGATACGTTCTTACCTAGTTGATAGAATTTAAAGTCTACGTTACCTCCTGACTGTTCATACGATCTAGCGAACGACTCGATTGTTGTGTCAGAATAATAAGAGTCACTGCGGCCATAAATAAACAAGGCTGGTGCTTTAAACGTACTTCCTGCATTTTCAAATATCGGAATATTCATGGAGGTATTGTTGTTATTACAGCTATCGTCGACCCATCCCCCCGAAAAATTTATAACACCTGAAAAGGCGTCGGGATGTTCTGAGGCATAAGCTAAAGAAAGAATACCTCCTCTAGAGTTTCCCGTTAACAATACCTTTTCTTTATCTACCCACGGCTGATTCAATAGATAATCATATGATGCATCTAACGATTGCATTGCATAGTCTAAGCCTTCTTCAATCCCTTTAGGATCACAGGTGTAACGTTCTTTGTAACTTCCTTCTGATTGGCCTCTACCTCTTCGCATTGGAATTAACAGAGCAATATTCTTGTTGACTAGGTATTCTCCAAACCCCCAAGGATTAATTGTATGATCCTCTGGGATAACATTAGGGCCAGTTGACCCATGATTAAAAATGACTGTTGGAAAAGGGCCTTCCCCCTCAGGCTTATACAAGGTAGCTTCCAAGTTAATGTTGCTATTCCATAATAAACCTTCATCTTTCATTGGTATCTGGACGCTCTGTCCAACGTTATTTGCTAATGCGCTATTAGCAATAGTTAAGCAAACTGCTCCTACAATAAAGACATTTTTAATAGCCGCCATTTTAGCTTCCACACAGGTAAAGTATTGTTTTTAAAATACTAACTATCTATGTTTACGCAGTTTGTGACCAACAATCATATTTGAATTATTTTTTGAGTCTATTTAAGTTACCTTTTTATTTGAAATTCCGTTTGTACGAATCTTATTTACATTTAAATTCATTAAGTGGCGGAGTACATATCGATAGAGCAAGTTTTTGAGCAACATCAGACGCCCGCCAATTGCTAGGTTTAAGGCATTTCCCATCTAAGCATTGGTTGAGTTCATGTAATAACTTTTTAATGCGATGATCTGCAATCTGACTTTCATTGATGAGAGGAAATTGATTTGAAAGCGCTAAACTGTCAAATAAAGGGGAAAGTAGTACAGTTAAATCATCAATGTCTTCTGTATGTTTAATCGTAGGTAAAGGCACTTTAAATACTTTTGAAGGTTGCCCTGCCAATTTCTTAGATAGCTCCCCCCTAATTCGCTAGTGGGCTCGACCAACAGGATCCAACCCTCATCAACTTGTAGCTGGTGCTCGACGTTAGAATCGATAATTACTGGTGTCGATATTTCATTATTATCTAGTTTGCAGCCATAGCCATTTCTAGGCCACGCCAGTTGAATCGTATGGTGACGATGAGGGGAAGCATCTATAGATGAACCATATATGACAACTATACCTGCTTTGAACCAAACATTAGACTTCATCACTTCTCGTTTCTCTAAAAACTTTATGTTATTCAAATATTCGACTGTAGTTATCTATTTTGATTGTACTAGATACCGATCCAACTATTATCTTATTCCTTTCAGAGCCATAATTCGGTTAAACCATCATTAGATTAAGCTATTTTTCAAACGGAAATATGATGCAAACACACATATAGCCTGCACCATAAGCTGACATGAATTTTACGGCTTTATCATTCCAGTATCATCAATTGCTGCTTTAAATAAATAGCTTAGCGAGCGTCATCAAGCACTTGCTGAATCGACTGAATGAATGTTTCAGGATCTTGCGCCCCAGAAATTAGATATTTCTGATCCAATACAATCGAAGGGACAGACTGAATACCACTATTTGTCCAAGTTTGTTGATTCATTTTCACATCATCAGCAAAACGTTCATCGGTTAATACCGCGCGTGCTTCTTCGCCATCAAGTCCTACTTGCATTGCAGTCGTCACCAGTAATTCAATATCACTCGGATCTTTCTGCTCAGTAAAATAGGCATTAAAAAAAGCTAACTTTAATGCATGTTGCCTACCCTGCTTTGCAGCCCAATGTAATAACTGATGCGCTTTAAATGTGTTATAGATTTTAAATTCTGGGGTGAAGTTGAACGTAAAACCTAAAGACTCCCCGATCTGAATCAGGTTTTCACGGTTAGCTTGGCTTTGCTCTGAAGTTAACCCGTATTTCTTGGCTAGGTGTTCGCCTAAATTCTCCCCTTCACTTGGCATGTCAGGATTAATTTGGAAAGGTTGCCAATACAGCTCTACGTTTATCTTTCCTTCAAATGCACCAAGTGCCTCTTCAAGGCGTCTATAGCCAATAATACACCACGGGCATACAACATCAGAGACGATATCGATACGAATATTACGGAGCTTTGACATGAAAACCTCTTTTACATTCTTATTTTATCAAATAGATCGGCACTCTCTGTGAGTGCTCAATAACATCCTAACATTAATCGTTGTGATCATATGCTGTTTATAACGCGAGTAATCGCTGTATTAATCACGTTTAGTGCGCCGATTTGTGACTATTTCTAACATTCATTATCTGTAAAAAGAGAGTGGCTATGGCTGATAAAGCAATACCAAATAGAATGACTGTTGAAATAGATTCGCCGTATATCAGAAATGTTAGAAGGGCCACACAAGCAGGGCTCATATAGATATACGCGGTAACACTGCTTGGGTTTAATGCTATAGATGCTTTTTGATATAAATAGGAGGTGAGTAATGTAGCGCCAATTGCCAAATAAATAATACTTAACAAACCGTTACCTTGTAGCAAATCCCACTGTAATGGAATGCCCAACGCCACTGTGGCAATCGTCATCCACAGCGTACCGCCTAAAAGCGTACAAAATGTAAGAACGATGACGTTATCTTTTCGATAAAGCAGTTTCATTACAATAGTATAACCACACATTGAGCAGACACCCAGCATGAATATCAAATCACCTTGGTTTAAAGATAACGATAACAACGAATTAAGGCTGCCATTAAATACCACCCATAGCGTACCAATTGCCCCTAAAATATAAGCAAAAAACTGTACCAAGCCGACTTTCATCTTGAACAAGAAAATACACAGCACGGCGGTTATAAAAGGCGTTAATGTATAAAGCGTGCCTGTATTTAATACCGTGGTCGTTTTTAATGCCTCGAACAAACAAATGAAGTAACCAGAATAAAAGAAACTGATCACCATGCAACGTGGCAATACACGCATTATTTGCTTACGAAATCTTGGTGTAAATAATACAACAGGCGCTAAACACAAGGTCGCAATGACGAATCGGAGTAACGTCAACGATATCGGATTAACCGTTCCGGTTAGATTGTTCGAGGCAAGAAAAGAGCCCGCAATCAAGATAGTCGCAAGTATTACCATACAGTGAGCTTTAATCGTTTTCATTCTTCTACCCAGTGCTGTGAAGTAACAATAATAGCAAAAAACAATTGTGATGAATTTGTGAGAATTTCGCGAGATGCTTGTCAGATTTATCCGTCATGCTTTAAATATCACCAATAACATGATGGACGCGATGATGAAAAAAACAATGCATTTACCCTCTATAATAAAAGCCTCTTTGATCAGTACCTCTATTTTATGTTCTGCGGGCTTACAGGCGGCAGAGCTTGATATTTCAGTAACCAACGCAACAAAAGGGATTTACTTTACGCCACTGCTTATTGCTGCACACAGTGCTGATGTCCATTTATTTGAATCAGGCACTAACGCATCGGCAGAAATAGAAGCAATGGCGGAAGGCGGTGATATTTCAGGTTTATCCTCTTTAGCCAGTAATGCAGGGGCTGTCGTTATAGAGAACCCCGCCAGTGGCATTCTTAATCCCGGTGTAGCGGCTACAACATCCATAAGTACTGGCAACCTAGACCGACTCTCGGTAACTGCCATGTTATTGCCCACTAACGACGGCTTTGTCGGACTTGATAGCTGGGTTATTCCATCGACACCGGGCACCTACAAGGTTTACTTAAATAGCTACGATGCAGGTACAGAAGCTAATGACGAATTAGCCGCAAGTATGCCTAATCCCCCTTTTATTACATTTGGTACTGGCGGCACTGGTGTTGAAACCACAGTCACCAATGACAAAGTACATATTCACCCCGGTAACCTTGGTGATACCAATCCAGCAGGAGGTGTTAGCGACATTAATAGCAGCGCATACCGTTGGTTAAACCCCGTTGCGATAATGACCGTAACGGTTAAATAAGGAGGCTGAGATGAAATTCCGTCTGATAGCAATTGCAGCCAGTGTAAGCCTGCTAGTAGGTTGTCCCGACAACGACGATAGTGGAGCACCCCGTAGCTATACTGTTACCGTTAAAAACCTTACACCCAATCAACCGCTTTCTCCGCTGGCAGTATTAGCGCATAACGACCAATATCGTCTATTTTCAGTGGGTGAGGCAGCAAGTGATGACCTAGAAATATTAGCTGAAAGTGGTGACAACTCATCGGTACTTGCTGAAAAAGAAACAAACACCAATGTCGGTTATAGCTTCTCCGGTACAGGGATTGTATTACCAGGTAACAGCGACACCATTACTTTTACAATTGATCCAACCCAAGCTAGCTTAATCTCTGTCGCCAGCATGCTGGTAAACACCAATGATGGTTTTGTGGGAGAAACCCAATTAGATCTTACATCGCTAGCTGTTGGGGCAAGTTTGAATATGAACATGGCGGTTTGGGATTCAGGCACAGAAAACAATGATGAATCTGCGGCAAGCATACCGGGGCCAGCTGCCGGTGGTGAAGGCTTCAACAGTGCACGTGACGACAATAACCGCGTTTCATTCCATGCTGGTGTTATTAGCCTTGATGATGGGCTAGCAACCTCTGTATTAAACGCAACCCATCGATTCTTAAACCCAGGCGCACGATTAAGTATTACTCGGACAGAATAGTTGTGACATAAAGCACTTGTTAAATAAAGCACTTTTGAATCGAATAATTTTTGCTATTCAATGAAAGAATTCTTTCCCTATCCGGTCAGTTACACCAGAAGATAAAAACGGTGTAACTGCCATTCTAAAACACGACGAGAACATCATGTCGTGCGAATAGCCGGGGAAAGATCATGTTAAATACAACAGCAGCAAAGATAACTACAACAACCCAAATAATTGCACCATCTAATATCTTAATTGTTGAAGATGATAACGATCTTGCCGAGCTGATAGGCATGCACTTAACACTGCAAAATCATCAGGTTGTTCGTGCAACCACCATAACTAAAGCCGATAAATTAATTAAAGATAACCACTTTTCATTAGTGATTCTAGATAGAGGGCTCGACGATGGTGACGGTTTAACACTTTGCCACGCACTGCGCCAGCATGAAAATTGGACACCAGTACTGATGCTAACAGCTAGAGATAGTGAAAAAGACAAAGTCGAAGGCTTAGAATCTGGCGCAGATGACTATTTAACGAAACCTTTTAGCGTTCTTGAGTTTCAAGCAAGAGTAAGAGCTATTTTACGTAGAGAGAGCCACAACGAATCATCAAATTCAAGCCAACGAATACAACAGACTGAATCAGAGAATACGCTAGATAACCAAGAACCTATTTTACATTTTGATGGGTTAGCCATTAAGCCACAGTCTCACCAAGTTGAAGTGAACCAGCAGCCGATTAATCTAACAGCAACGGAATTCACCTTGCTGCACTTTTTAGCAAAAAGACCAGGCCGGGTTTATAGCAAAGATGAACTGCTTGCACAGGTTTGGCATACCGACTTTTCTGGCTATCACCATACAGTTTGTAGCACAGTAAACCGGCTAAGAACAAAGCTAGAAACCAGCCACGCTGGGCATAAGTACATTCATACTATTTGGGGGGTTGGCTATAAGTTTCAGGCAGTTTAATTATGCTATCTAACAATTGCATTATCGGCATAACAAAGGATGGATCACCATGAACTTCAAACTACGTTTATTGCTGCTAACGTGTGTGTGGTTTTCTCTTTCTGCCTTATTGATTGGCTCATTGTTTTACCAACAACAAGCAACAACAGAGCAGCGAACCCTGCAACGTTTACATCATGAATTAGCCGCTCATATGCGAGATGATAATCCGTTAATGGAAGGCACAAACTACAATCCAGAAGCGCTAAAATCCATATTTCATACCTTGATGTTACTAGGTCCTGATTTTGAAATTTACTTTCTTGATCAACAAGGTAATATCCGCAGCCATGCCGCCCCTGAAGGTAAAGTACAGATGGGGAGAGTTAGCCTTCTTCCTATCAAGCAATTTTTGGCTGAAAAGCCATTTCCCATTCTAGGCGACGATCCTCGCTTACCCGAACAACAGAAAGTCTTTTCAGTCGCACCTATTAGCCAATTTGATTCAATAATTGGTTATTTATATGTGGTCATTGGTAGTGAGAAACACAGCTTGCTAACAGCACAAGAAAGTTACGGCCCAATGTTAATGGTGCTTATAGCCTCGCTGGTTTTACTCGTAGGGTTTAGCGTGGTCACTTACTTCATGGTCAAACGTACACTGCTAACCCCAATGGAAACAGTTACCCGTCGTTTACGTTTACAAGCCAAAGATAACTTCCGTTTACAGCCTGATTTTTTACAGCAAGTACCTGAATTACAGCCTATTACGATACAGTTTTATCAAATGGCACAATATATTCAGCAGCAATTTCTTCAATTACAGCAACAAGAAACATTCCGCCATGAAATGCTAATGCAACTTAGCCATGATTTAAAAACCCCGCTATCAAGTGTATTAGGTTATTTAGAAACATGGCAACTACAGGTTGAAAAGCCAAATCCTTTGATTGATACAGCCCACCGTAATGCTCAAAAACTGGCAGAACAATTGCACCACCAATTACAACTTGCAAGAGATAAAAAGCCTGAGCCCGCCCCGCATTTTGAATCGGTCAAACTGGCAGATATTATCTACGAAACAGCAGAAAGCGTTGCTATCGATGCACAAAAGAAGCATCTATCACTTAATTTAAATATTGCTAACATTGCACCAATAACCGGTGATAAGCAGCTACTGTCACGACTCTTTTCTAATTTATTAGAAAATGCGATCCGCCATGCCCCCAGTCACTCCGCCATCGAATTAACTGTTTTCCAACCCAGCAAAAACGATCGGTATAATCAGATTGAGGTCAATATCAGTAATCGTATTGATCAGAATGCCCCTTCGGGATCATTAGGCTTAGGCACAAGAATCATTCAATCGATTCTAATGCTACACAATAGCCAATTACTCACGCAGAAAAAACACGATGTATTCCAGCAATCCTTTATTTTCCGAATTTGCCACTGATTTGGCATAGCATAGTTGCTAGTGGACTCTTCGATGAGTTCCAACTTCGCATGTTAATATGTTTAAAGAGCTACTTGTAGCCTTTCTGCCTTAGCCATCAATGAAGCCTCTATGGTTTTTTCCATAACTTCAGCTGAATACTGCAGGCGGTTTTCAAGCTATTTGAGAGGAGATTAAAGACTGACTTGGTCGCAATGCGGAACGAGAAGGCATAGTAATGTGTTAACTCCGGCAGGGGGGAGCCTGCCAGAGCGATGAGTGATTAACCTTTTAGACCTTCGCTGATCAGCAGGTAACCACGATTGCGTTTTGTATCCATAGTCGCCATAGCGTCGAACAGTTGATCGCTGTCAACCCAGACCCAATCCGCTTTGGCATTTGACACATCCATAATTAGAAAAGAATCAGATGCTTTGTCGTAAGCTCCAATAGGTGAGTAATGACCTGAACCTGGCTGATTAAGCGTTTTGCGCGAGTAATTAACGACAACATATTGGTTTTTGGTCTCTAGGGCATGGACCAGTTCTGCTTTCATAGACGCTTTTCTGTCTAGGTTATCGACAAAAACTGTTTTTACTTTTAACTGGTTAGTTGCCACCAGATCCGTCATTTGATCTAGCTGCAAACCGTAATCTGGGCCAGCACCGTCAGAGACAGGTTGTCCCATAATTTGTAGTCGAGTTTTAGTGCTGTGTCCTAAAACAGTATTTTGAGTATAGCGCTCGTAGAACGGACTCCAGTTACCCTGAGGAAAGTAGACTCGATCTTCTGCCGTTATTGCTAATTCATCTAACGGGATTTCAGTAACATTCTGACGAACACGAAGGGCGTTCATTATAATGCTAGTGGATGCAACACCGCAGTAGACTTTATTATCTTGCGCATCATAAAAGTTTGCTAGCTTGAAAAAATCTTTCTTAAAATTAGACTGTTCAAGGCGGGTGATCCCCTCGTCGCTTGACCAGTCGATGACATCGGCAAAGGCAGCAGAGGTTGGCATAATGGCCAGAGCAAGGGAAAGTAGCGATGTTTTTAGTATTGTTTTCATAATTAACCTTATTTTACACTAATCGTTGTTTTGCAATTCGGCACAGCATGGTGACCCCTAGAGGAATGATACTGTCATCAAAATCAAAATCGCAGGTATGGAGGTTGGTGCCTTTTGAGCCAATCATAAAAAAGCAGGCACCAATACTGTCGTCTTTCTTGAAAAATGCCATGTCTTCACCGCCCGGACTGGGATCGACATTGGCGTTGAGGTTATCTACCCCGACCGTATCCTTGGCAACATCAATCACGCAATCAACTTGTTCGACGGTATTTACTGTCGCTGGGCATAGAACTTCGAAGATAACTTCAGCTTTTGCGTCATAAGCCTCAGCTATGGAGCTGGCGAGTAATTGCATCTTGCGGCGCATAGTCTCGCCGACTTCACGTTCGTAGAAGCGAATGGTACCGCCAGCTTCAGCTGATTCAGGTATCGCGTTAAATACTTCACCACTCATAATTTTCGTTACAGCAAGTACCCCCATTTGAGAGCACGGTACGCACTCCGAAACAATGGATTGCCATGCAGTGATGATCTTGGCAGAGATGGTAATTGGGTTGATACATTTGTGTGGCACACTGGAGTGACCGCTACAGCCTTTAACAATCAGGCGGAACTTTTCACCAGCGCCAGTAATAGGGCCATAACGCAGTGAAATGGTGTTCTCTGGCAATCTTGGCATATTGTGAAACCCATACACTTCCTCAAAAGGGTATTTCTCGAACAGGCCATCTTCCATCATAGCTTTGGCTCCGGCGCCTATTTCTTCTGCTGGTTGGAATAAAAAGATGATGCGGCCTCTAAAATCCCGATTTTCGGAAAAATACCGAGCCGTCGCTAGTAACATTGCCATGTGGCCGTCATGGCCGCAGGCATGAGCTTTACCCGGATGTTGAGAAGCATATAGTTGACCTGTTTGATCCTGCATCGGCAGAGCATCCATATCGGCGCGGTAGGCAATGGTTCTTCCTTCACCCAGTGTGCCGTCTATAATACCGACAACACCAGTTTGGCCGAAGCTGCGATCGATTTTCACACCCCAGGATTCAAGTTTGTTCGCGACATATTTAGATGTGTAGTGAAGTTCAAATCCTACCTCTGGCATGCTGTGCAGCGTATGACGCCATGTAGTAATTTCCTGATGCCATTCGTTAACAAGTTCAATTGTATTCATCATCTATTATGTCCGGATAATAGCCAGAACCTTAAATTCTGGCTGAGTTTACGAGTGGGTTACGCTTTAGTGATTGCTGGTTCAATTTGTTGCTCTGCTGCACGTTTGCGAGCAATAAAGTAAAGCGGAGAAATCAGTACCATAGCACCCAATCCGACAAGAATTTTAGTTAAGCTTTGGTCAGCAAGTAGCCAGATACAGATACAAACACCTGCAACAGGCACAACCGGACCGAACGGTACTCTGAAGTTATTCTTGGTGCTCTCGTCACCTTCAAAGCGCTTGCGGAACTTAAGTACAGCAATACAGGTAGGGATGTATTGCGCAAAACGGGTTACCACGCTCAGCATTGCTAGAGTAGTAAATGAGCCAGAAAGAGCAATCGGAATAGTCACTAGACCGGACACTAAAATAGCCACGGTAGGAATTCCTTTCTCATTCTTGTGACCAAAGACAGCAGGGATCATCTTGTCGTCAGCCAATGGCAATAACGCACGTGGAATATGGAAAGAAGCGGCAACATTAATTCCGGCAATAGAAATGATTGAGCCGACAGTAATCATATAGAAACCAGCATCACCGAATACAACTTTTGCAGCATCGGCCAACGGTACAGTAGAGTTGGCGATATCAGGGCCCAGAATGCCGACAGACACAGCCATAACCGCGACATAGAATACCGTCACGGCGATAATCACGATAATAATGGCAAGAGGAAGGTTACGTTTTGGGTTTTCCATATCTTCAGCGGCAGTACCGAATGTTTCAAATCCGGTAAAAGCGTAGAAACAAAGGATCAAAGCTGAACCTAGTGTCTCAAAGGAAAGTGAGTGTTCCGCCGTTTCTGCAGGTGCAGAAGAGATAGTAGGCATGATGAATTCTGGGTTAATAAACCACACACCTCCAGCAATTAATATAACTAACGGTATCATTTTTGCTAATGTGGAAATGTTATTTACAAATTTAGCAGCACCCACCCCTGCAAGGTTTAATATTGTTAGCGAACCTACAATGCTAATAATAATTCCGCTACGAAGCATTTGGTCATCTTCAAAACTAAATGTATTAGCAAGAATATTAGTAAGTGCGACAGCCATTACCCCCCACGCAATACATTGCATTATCCATTTCAGGAAACCAACTTCAAAACCTGCAAAAGGACCAAAAGCTTCCTTTGTATATACATAAGCGGCACCATTCTGGCTAAAATAACCTGATGCTTCAGCAAAGCAAAAAGCAATTGTGGCAACAATAACTGCAGTGATAAGAATAAGAGCAACAGACCAGTCACCGGCTAATTGATATAACGAACTAGGTAGTAAGAATATTCCGGATCCAATAATGGAGTTAAATCCAAGTAATACGATACTCGCGAGTCCTAATTTTTGTTTTGTCATGTTTCACCTACTATTACGCCCAATATAAAAATTGGCACGAGGGAATATCCGATAAATCGGTGTGAAGTAAATACTGAAATAAAAAATCAAAAAGAGTAAATGTTAATTAATGAAGTAATTATTCCCTAGTACTTATGTTTGAATTCAAAATGAGAATACGCTTTATATGAGAGAAAAAAATCCCAAATTTTCCACAATAGGTCTGATTTATAGAAATATTTTCCATAATATCATTGAAAGCATAAATTTACTTTCGGATGTTGATCTTGGTTATCTAACAGACACTTACGGAGATAGAAATAGTTGATCCAGTTCAAATAATGAAAAGAAATAGAAATGTGAACATCTGGAATAACCCTTCACAAAGTAAGACTTTAGTCACACATTGATCAATTAGTAATAATGAACATAATAATGTTTGAAATTAGATGTAACGAATTTGGTGGGAGTGTAAATGAAAATCAACAGACGGGAAGTAATGGTTATAAATGATGATTACATTTGTCTTAATACATCATGGATAACCACTTGCTATACCCTCGATTTTCAGAAAAGTGATAAAAAATACTTTTAGTGCTGCATGGTAGAATGATACAAATGAACTTAACACGTTTAAATTTCTTATCGAAGACTACCACAATTAACCAGTTAAAGCCTTTTCAGTATAATCAGCTAATGGGTTGTTATTTGTTTACTCAATTTCACGATGTTTTAATTCTGTTGTAATATTAGCTTGTAGCTGAAGTTATTCTATTGGTTTCAATTAATCTAAATTCAACTTATGCCATCTTGATAGGTGAAAATTTATTACTCATTGCGGATAATCCCACGACCAGAACCTTTCAATATGATCTGTTTTCATCCAGCAGTTCTTTGCTTTCCGACAGTAGTGAATTTAGTCGTTTCTGGTCTAAGCATAGAGGTGCGTATGGGCCAAGCAAGACATAGAATAATGGGGATGGCGTTCTGGCAATGCTCCTCGATGATCTTAAATGTTTTATTGTTAAGAAAAGAGATGTAACTGGGAAATATATCGCTATATGTTCACAGCAGAATTAAAGCAGGAGATTCCTTCACTGTAAAATTCAGTTATTGAATGATTTTTTCAAAAAAACACAGAAAAACTCTGTGTACTTACAATAAAAAAGCCCATTATCATCGCAGTGAAAGCAGATGATAATGGGCTTTTATTCGGCAGAGGCTAATTAAGCAGAAGTCGATTAAGCTGAAGCCATTGCGCCTTTACCGACACCTTCATAAGCAACGACCTCAAGCGATTCATCACTCAATGATTGCTTCACTTCATTAGCAATATACGATGCCAATAACTCGACAGTGGTATCGGTATCAATAATTTCAGTTTCTGATTTCGCTATTGCGAGCTCAAATTCACCTTGCGGCGCAGTATAACGAAACCCAAAATAACCATCGTCGGTAATAGATGTAGCGTGTTCGCTAAGGTTTAATTCAGCCACAGAAATCATGTCTTCTTTCGTGCCTAAATAAATATCTTCCCAACGATTTGCCCATTGCTGTTCAAGTTCAGTATGGCGAGCGCCATCAACAAACAGTTCAACGGGAGAGCGATGGCCATGAGCAATACGCTGGCAGTTGCCGTCATGCTTTTTTAAACCATGACTGTAATGATAAAAAGGGCCATCAATCTTTTCATGACGTAAAGTAAGCTCTAACCCTTCAACGTTATCAGGCAAGTTACCTTTAAGTACGTTATGCAGGTAAGCCGTCACAGATTCAATTGTTACTTTTTCTGCATCAATAAAGCAGTATGCTTCTTCAGGGCTATGCAGGTGAAGACTTTTATCACCACGCAGTAAATCTACCGTCGCATAACCTGATTTAGTGGTCGCTGTCCGAATCGCAGTATTGTTGCTTGGCACAATCAAACGATGATCGACATGCTCATCAACCAAGAACTTAATTTGCTTTTTCACACGACTGAAATCAAGCAGCATACTCATTTCATTCAGTTCGCCCGACATCACCACATCAAGAATCCAACTTTCACCGACCATTCCACGCTCGTCACACAAGTATGAGGCGTCAATAACCGTAAGATCTCTGACAAATAGCTTCAAAATGAAGTCCTTATTGATAATGATTGTCGTTTATGAGGAGGGCATTATACGCGGCTGAAAGGCTGAGTAAACCGTGGTGTTATGAACACGCACTTATTAAGTGCTAAATGCGTGCTACCTAAACAAAGTGGATATACACAATATACTATTAGAAGCGGTAATTTGCCCCTAAATATGCTGAAGACAATGTACTTTGCGTTGACTGAAACTTATAGGTGTTACCACCGCTTGTCGCAGACCATTCTTTAGAGTTATCAGGCAAAACCGTATGACGAAGCCCTAGCTCAATGGTAAATTGTTCACTGGCACGCCAAGCAACACCTGCTTGTAAACCAAAGACAAGCCCAGAGTCTTTATAACCACTAGAAAGTTCGGAGTCAGATTTTGTTTTACCATAACCAAAATGTAATCCGATAAAAGGGTTTACGCTTTTATCTGCACGAAAAATACGATCAGCATTCAATAAATGCAAGCTCGTTTTAGTCGAGTAAGACAAGGCAGAATTAAATGGCGTGTCTGCCGAATGCTGCTCATAGCTGTAATATATACGGCTGCCACCATTAGCGCTGTATCGACCTATAGACAAACCACCAAAGCCACTTGCATCAGGGCTTGACGCTTCTTGAGAGTCGCTGCCTAATGTAGCAATATCGGTTCCATTTAGTTTACTAGAACCTGCCATAATGCCGACAAAATAACGTGGTGAATCATCAAAACGAGGCATTATTACAGCATCAATTTCACCTGCATTAACTGTATTAACTGTTGCTGTTTTCGCTGTTGTATCACTCTGTACTTCCGTTGTACTTGCAACGTCAACACTATTTACCGATTCAACATCATTCGATGTATATGCCATACACGTTGAAGAAAACATGACGGGAATTAAAGCGGTAGTGATGACGGATGCGATCGTAGTTATTTTCATTCTTTAAGCCTGTATTATATCGATTCAAGCAGTTACATATCGAACGTCGTTTCATTTTATCGTAAAACAATCATTCATACAGTGATTAAATTTAATTAAAATGTATGAAAACAATAATAATTGCACATTTTTGGCAAATTTTAATAACCCCAATCACTGTTCATCCATTCTTTCCAGTGAACCTAATCTCTTAACCATGCTAATGCTTCGAGTGGATCGTCAAAATATCTAACTTCACCCGATACAAACCAACTGCCTATTCTTGACATCACTTCTTGCCAATGCTGGTTACCGTATAAAGCTACTTTATCGAACTTTTTACCGTGCTTTAACCCTATTTTTAGATCATCCCACGCGGCTTGTAACTGCCAACCATCGAACTCAGTTCCATCAATATAAACATTCACAATCGGTACCGTTACACCTTCCAACGCTTCATCAATGATTGGGGTGATTTTTTCGTAATCAGCATGCGTTAACGTACCGATTGCTTTTATTTCCATAAAGAAGTTATTACGATCACGATCAATTTCAATAGCTAATCCGTGTAGAGCGCTCATCTTGCCTCCTAAAAAACAAAAGTATTACCGCTAAGTTCATCAATAAAGTGTAGTTCGTCATTTCTACAATATTGATTTAGAGGAATAAATAGTGCTAAGGAAGCCAATCTTTGTTGCATAAAAAGATATAGATGAAATTTTACAGCTCGCTTAATGGCGAGCTGTTTGCCATTCCAGCTGAACAGCACCAGTAAAACATGCCGAACGACACTGACCGCACCCAAAACACAGATCTTCATTTATAACGGGTAACTGCCGTGAAAAAACAGAGATCGCCAACTGTGGGCAAGCATCAGCACAGATTAGGCATTCGCCAGACAAGCGATTATTACATCCTTTCGAGAATGATGGACGTAAACCAATATCATTGTTTATGGATGATAATGCGCCAGTCGAACAGGCTTTTTGGCATGCACCGCATTGTGTGCAGTGATTGTAATCTAGATTAAGCTGAGGCCGCCCATCAACCATTTCAATCACTTGCTGCGCACATGCCGTTTCACAGTGATTGCATGATTGGCATAACTGTAAAAACACACCTTCTTCTACAGCACCAGGTGGACGAGGAACAGAACGTTTTACCGATATTTCATCTGGCACCTGAACCGCTTTATTCGCACCAGAGAATAATCCTCTTAATAAGCCTCGTCGGCTTACGGAGTAATGCTCTAGACACGCCCGATAATATTTTTCGTTACGCTCGGCCATCAGAAATATAATTTATACGTTTGAGGTGTTACCTTCAATTCAACCTGAACCGCGCTTAACCACTCTTCAGTTATCTCAGCCAGTACTTTATACACATCTGTCTGACCGTGTTTCTGTACCAATGCAAGGTAATGATATGCCCACGGTAAAAGATGATCGGCTAACAAGGCAGTCACGATCGTTACATCGTCACATTGATCAATAATATTGGCTAAGGCTAATAAGGTTAATCCGAATTGATCTTCCGGCTCTCGCATACCTGTATCTAACAGCATATTGTGACTAGCTAAAAAGTGTCGCAAACGTAACGTAGAATCACCAAAGATCACTTGTTCACGATCTAAATACACCGATCCCCATGGTGGCGCAGGCATTATTTCACAACCTTCAAACAATAATTGAAAATCAGCTCGTAGCGCTTCTTCATTTGTGCTTTCTACTGCAGAAATAAATGCAGAAAAAGCGGTTTCATTTACGTCATCACTATTTTTAATCGCGTCTAAATATTGAATATTATTTTCATGCGCCAATGGGAAATAAAAGAAGCTGCCTAATAACTTTGCAACAATTGCGATGTTTTCCATAATTCCTCATTATTTGGACTAGATACATTTTGAGTCTACCCCAAGAACATTATAAGAAAATTGTTTTAACGCAATTTTGAATATTATTAATAACTGAATAAGAATGATTAGTAATACGGAAATGTTTGTAAAGCATCAACTTCTCTTAATAACCGTGATCTTAATCAGAGATTATACAAATATAAATACAGCCCGTTTCTCTCCCTCGTTTTTATTGATGCAAGACATAGTAAAGAGGTAACAAAACAGAAAGTATGGCTAATAAAGCTCTACCACTTAAAGAGTAGAACTTAAATCATAACCGTTATTTATTAATCATATAAAAAACAATTGTGTCAGCAATAACACAGAGAATGTCGTGCTATGAAAATAAAACTGAAAGAGCTACTAGCACCTAAATTATCTCGTCGTAACTTTGTGAAAACAGGTTCCGTCTTAGGCAGTTTAGCCGCCGTAGCCAGCAGTGTTACCCTTCCATTCAAATCAAATTCCGCTTTCGCTGCAACACCAACCGCACCAACGGAAGACAAAGTTGTATGGAGTGCTTGTACCGTAAACTGTGGCAGCCGCTGCCCATTACGTATGCATGTATCTGATGGCGAAATAAAGTGGGTTGAAACCGATAACACAGGTAATGACGAATACGGTCATCACCAAGTACGTGCTTGCTTACGTGGTCGTTCAATGCGTCGCCGCGTATATAACCCTGATCGCTTGAAATATCCAATGCAACGCGTAGGCAAGCGTGGTGAAGGTAAATTCAAACGCATTAGTTGGGATGAAGCTTTCAGTGAGATCGCAGCTTCTATTACCACTATTCGTAAAGACTATGGCAATGAAGCGATTTACTTGAATTACGGTACTGGCACTCTAGGCGGTACAGTAACTAAATCATGGCCTCCTGGCGGTAGTTTAATTGCTCGCTTGATGAACCTAAACGGTGGCTACTTAAACCATTATGGTGATTACTCAACGGCACAAATTGCCGTAGGTCTGAACTACACTTACGGTGGTTTTGCGGCAAATAACTCCCCTTCTGATTTAGAAAATACCAAGCTAATCGTACAGTTTGGTAATAACCCAGCAGAAACGCGTATGTCTGGTGGTGGTGTTATTCACCACTTCATGGAAGGCAAAGAAAAGTCTAATGCTCGCATGATCGTAATCGATCCTCGCTATACCGATACCGCCGGTGGACGTGAAGATCAGTGGATCCCTATTCGTCCTGGTACAGATACTGCGTTTATTGCGGCAATGGCACATGTAATGATCAAAGAAGACTTGGTTGATCAAGCTTTCCTTGATAAATACTGTGTCGGTTATGATGGAAAAACATTACCAGCTTCAGCCCCTGCAAACAGCGATTATAAGTCTTATATTTTAGGGTTAGGCAATGTTGAAGTAGAGAAAACCCCTGAGTGGGCTTCATCAATTACGGGAATTCCTGCAGACATTATTATCAAAGCAGCTCGCGAAATAGGCTCAACTAAGCCTTGTGCCATTATTCAAGGCTGGGGACTACAACGTACCGCTAATGGCGAAATTGCATCTCGTGCGATTGCAATGCTGGCCTTATTAACCGGTAATGTTGGCCTTAACGGTGGTGGTACAGGAGCACGCGAAAGCAGCTCTAGTATTCCTTTTGTTCGCTTCCCTACATTACAGAACCCAATTGAAGCATCTATCCCAATGTTCTTGTGGACTGATGCTATTTTCCGCGGTCCTGAAATGACAGCAACGGCCGATGGTATTCGCGGCAAAGAAAAACTTGATGTGCCTATTAAGTTCATCTGGAATTATGCTGGTAACTGTTTGATTAATCAGCATGCTGATATCAACCGTACTCATGACATTCTTCAAGATGAAAAAGCCTGTGAAATGATTGTGGTAATAGATAACCACATGACGTCATCTGCTAAATATGCAGATATCGTACTACCTGATTTAACCACCTCTGAGCAATCCGATTTCTGTATGGATGCATCAGCAGGCAACATGCCGTATTTCATCTTTGCATCACAAGCGATTAAACCACAATTTGAAGCAAAGAGTATTTACGATATCTGTACTGGTTTGGCACAGAAATTAGGGGTTGAAGAAACCTTTACTGAAGGTCGCGATCAAGAAGGTTGGTTACGTCACTTATACCAACTAACTCGCGAACAAGATCCATCGCTACCAACGTTCGAAGCCATGCGTGAGCAAGGTATTTATAAGCGATTTGTGAAAGAGCATTTTGTCGCTTATAAAGATTTCCGTGAAAACCCTAAAGCGAATCCGCTAAGAACACCCTCAGGTAAAATTGAAATTTACTCAGAACGCTTGGCTAGCATAGGTCAAACATGGGAATTGGATGCAGATGAAACAATCCATCCATTACCGGTTTACACACCTAATTTCGAAGGATGGGAAGCCTCTAAACAAGGTAACTACCCGCTTCAATTAACAGGTTTCCATTATAAGTCACGTACTCACTCGACGTACGGTAACGTTGATATATTAAAAGATGCCGCCAAGCAAGAGATGTGGTTGAACCCTCTTGATGCCCAAACGCGTGGGATAAAAAATGGTGATCTGATTCGTATCTTCAACGACCGTGGTGAAGTGCACATCAACGCAAAAGTCACACCACGAATGATGCCTGGTGTTGTCGCGTTAGGTGAAGGTGCTTGGTACGCCCCTGATGGACAACGTATCGATCACAGTGGCTGTATTAACGTACTGACCACTCAGCGCCCTAGCCCATTAGCAAAAGGCAACCCACAGCATACAAACTTAGTCGACGTGCAACTTGTGAAGAAGGCATAAGGGTTAAATAATGAAACAATACGGCTTTTATATCGATTCAAGCAAATGCACTGGCTGTAAAACATGTCAGCTATCTTGCAAAGATAACAAAGACTTAGACATCGGCGTGAACTACCGCCGCATCTATGAATACGCAGGCGGCAACTGGATTAAAGATGGTGATACCTTCCGTCAGGATGTGTACTCATACTACCTTTCAATCGCTTGTAACCATTGTGACGAACCTGCTTGTACCAAAGTATGCCCAAGTGGCGCTATGCACAAACGTGAAGACGGCTTCGTGATTGTCGATGAAGATGTTTGCATCGGCTGTAAATACTGTGAAATGGCCTGCCCATACGGCGCACCTCAGTACAATGAAGAAAAAGGTCACATGACCAAGTGTGACGGCTGTTACGAACGTGTTGGTCAAGGGCTAGAGCCAATCTGTGTTGGGTCTTGTCCACTGCGGGCACTGGAGTTTGGTCCGATAGCGGAATTGCGTGAAAAATACGGTACAAATGCAGATGTTGCTCCTTTACCGTCATCACTAACAACAAAACCAAACATTGTCATTAAGCTGAACCGAAATGCGCGTCCGACGGATGATCAAACCGGTCACTTGGCAAATCCGAAGGAGGTATAACATGGCTTGGCATGAATGGCCGTTGATTCTATTCACGGTATTAGCACAAACCACAGTGGGTGCATTCTTACTGCTTGGCTGCATTATCTTGGCAGGCAAACTGTGTATCGGTGAAAGTGACCGCTTACATAAAAACATGTTTTTCATTTGGGTCTTAATGGGCCTAGGTTTCATGGCATCTACCGTGCACCTTGGCAGCCCATTACGCGCGATGAATGCTTTGAACCAAGTGGGCAGTTCATGGCTGTCTAATGAGATATTCACGGGCAGCTTGTTCTTTGCCGCGGGTGGTTTCTATTGGCTACTGGAAGTACTCGACAAAGGCGCAGAGTCGTTACGTAAAGCTTTATTGGTGATTGCTATGATCATTGGTGTGAGCTTCATGTACTCGATGATCAAAGTGTACCTTATCGACACAGTGCCAACATGGGACACCATCTACACGCCAATGGCATTTATCTTAACAACCATTATTTCTGGTCTGATTTTCGGTCACATGCTACTGACTGCTTCTGATCATAAGATGGCAGCCTTAGATAATGCACTACCGTTATTTGGTGCGATCGCGGTTGCCGTCAGTGTGATTGCAACTGTTAGCCAAATGATTTCACTGGGTGACATTAATACTGCCATCGTATCAGCGTCTGATTTGATCCCTGACATGATGCAGTTACAAATCTTACGTGTGGGACTTTTACTAGCAGCCCTTGGCGTCTGGTTTGTACCTCGCTTGATGGTAAGCCGTCCAGGTGTACCTGTGATGCTACTTAGCTTCATCTTGGTATTCTCGTCAGAATTAGTGAGCCGTGGCATGTTCTACGGTCTGCACATGACGGTTGGTATGTAATAATATTATTTGAAACATAAAAGGGAAGTCGCACTGACTTCCCTTTTCTTTTACTGCGACCTTAGCTTATACCAAATCCATTAATTATCTGACCATAATCGCATTCGGTGCACTTGTACGGAGTAATGACAATACCACTGCCAACGATGCCCCTATCACAAGTACAACTCCTAAGTTTTGTACCATACCAGCCACTGCTAACAGACCACCCAGCATCAAGTAATAACCTAAACCAAATAATGCCCCCGCCGTACCAGCAACCGTTTTGTAATCGGCTAATGCATGCGCCAAAATATTCGGAATTGCGACGCCAAAACCCATGACCACCAGCATCATTGGCAATAAGAATATCGGGTAGCCTAACCACAGCTGAGATTGCGTTACAAAAACACCAACACTGCCGATTAAGGCTGTGCCACTTGCCAGCTTCACCAAAGAATACGCCGACAAACCTCGTGCCAATAACCGCTTATTCAGCATACTGCCCAGTAACGATCCCAGTGCCAACGCAATACCGCTGTAGCCAAAAGCTTCAGACGACAAACTAAGATGTGAAAACAAAAACGGGGCTAATCCGTAATAACCAAACAACATCAGGTTGAATAACGCCACCAAACCCGCACTGCACCATAACGCACCGTCACGAATCATCTTACGGGCAATTATCCCCACCGAAACTGACTGCACAACCTCAGGACGAGTTTCGGGTAAGCAAACCGTAGAGATACTCCATAACACAAATGCCAACGCCATTACCGCAACAAATACGCCGACATAACCCCAAGTGCTTGCCAGCACACTACCACTCATTAAGCCGACCACAGGACTAATGGCAATACCCATGCCCATTAGTGAGAACACTTTGCCCAGTTCAGAGCCTTGATAGCTATCACGCAGCATGGTCTGTGTGACCACCGACCCTACAGCGGCACCAAACGCAGAGACAATGCGTGCAATCAATACAACATCAAACGAGGTCGCTACAACCGCCAATCCGGCGCCAACCCCATAGGTCAATAAACCCGCTAACATCGCTCGTCGTCGGCCGATTACATCTGACATGCGCCCCCAGAAGACCACACCAAAGGCAAACGCAATAAAATAGACCGATAAGGTTTGTGCAGCCGTCTGAAAAGAGACATTAAATGCCTCTGCAATGTGTGGCAACACAGGGCTGTAAATGGTTTCCACTATTTGCGGAAACATCATTAACGCCACCACTAACCACGTACTCGGTTTTCTGTTCATGTTCAATTTCTCATCAGTGTTTCAATGAGGGGTACTTTACCGAGTTAAGCACCCACCCATTACAGACATAAAGACAATAAACATCAAAATAAGGACAAAGTAATATTACGCAGTAGCCGGTGTCATTTCGGCTTTCAAATCTTTCTTCAAGATTTTACCTGTGGAACTCATCGGCAACTGCTGACGAATTTCAACACTACGCGGGTACTTAAAGGAGGCAAACTGTACTTTCCCCCACTCGTGCAAGGCGTCGGCTTCATATTGAGTAGTGCGGTTTAAGTCGCGCTATATCTTTATAATCAGTCCACTTATAAGCTGTTTAAATATATGATGACTAAAGAACACCATTAAGCGAATAGAACCACCAAAGACACTATCGAACAATCAGATACAAAAAAGCCAGTACATTACTGCACTGGCTTTTCTACATATTAGTAACAAGTCATCTGGGTGACTTGCTCTGATAAGCCGCTAATAAATTACAATACAATACCAGCAAAAATCAGCCCAAAGATGATACTGAACACCATGCTTAATAAGCCCGGCATCATAAAGCTGTGGTTGAAAATATACTTACCAATTCTGGTGGTACCAGTACGGTCGAAATCAATCGATGCGATAATTGGACCATAGTTTGGAATGAAGAAATAACCGTTCACAGCCACGAAAGTTGCAATGATTACTGTCGGTGGTAGACCCAAGGTAATTGCCACAGGTACTAATACAGCTGTTGTTGCGCCTTGGCTGTTCACCATTACTGATAAGCCAAACAACGCAAACGCAAATGTCCACGGTGCTACTTCTACTAAGCCTGATACCGCTTCTTTCACCATATCACCATGGCCAGCAATGAAGGTGTCACCCAACCACGCAATACCAAAAATCGCAACAATCGCACGCATACCAGCATGGAACACCGAGCCTTGAGTAATCGCATAACCGTCGGGCTTACAGACTAGAATGATCAGCGCCGCAACCGACAACATCACAATTTCAATGGTGTGCGCCATTCCCATAGGATGACCATCGAAGCTTGGACGCAAGAATGGGAAGGCACCCATCACCACCACAATCAATGAGCCGAACAAGAACAAAGACACGGCTTTTTTTGCTTCCGGTTGAATCACTAAATCTTCAACCTTTACCTCTTTTTCCATTTCTTCACGGAATGCAGGATCTTGCAAGCGACGCTGATATTCCGGATCGTCTTTTAGTTCTTTACCTAACTTATTTACGATCACACACGCTGACGCTAAGCCCAGCATTGTTGATGGAATAGTCACCAACAATACATCAGCTAGTGTAATGCCTTGCGGCTCTAAGAATGCGACAAGTGCTACCACGGCAGCCGCAATTGGGCTCGCGACAATAGCGAATTGTGAGGCAATAACTGCCATCCCCATAGGACGCTCAGGACGAATACCACTACGACGGCTTACTTCTGCGATAACAGGTAATACTGAATAAGCTACGTGACCAGTACCTGCCATCATAGTGAAGAAGTAAGTAACAATCGGCGCAATAAAAGTGATGTGACGAGGATTTTTACGCAGAATATTAGAGGCAATTTTGATCAAAAAATCCAAACCGCCTGCCGCTTGCATTGAAGCAGCAGCTGCCACAACCGCCATAATCATCAACATTACATCGATTGGTGGGCTGGTTGGCTGCATACCAAATACAAAACTCAGTATGGCCAAACCCACACCGCCCATGACACCTAACCCGATACCACCAATCCGTGCACCAATTAAGATACAAACTAGTACAATTAAAAATTCAACAACAAACACATCAATCTCCCTGATGACTACGTTTAATATAAATTCAAGCTGCACATGATATTGATTTCATAGATACAATTATCAGCCATTCATCACACAAACAATAATAAACCTTATTTTTCAACTGGTTAATTTTGCCATTATTGTTTAACTGTTACCAAACGGTGATTGAAGTACGTACGCACTGTAAATAAACATGACAATTTAATTACAACTAGATCATTTCCGTGACCGCGGGCAGTAATGACAACAAAGTCATGCAACCTAAGCTGACATTAAAAGCACGCTGCTTCAAAGAGGTATTTAAGTATTGATTGATCCAACGCCCAACTCCCGCCCAGCAGGTGTTTGCAAACAGCCCAAAGACAGTGAACACCACCACGATATTGAATACAGATAACCAGTAATTGCTTGGCAAACTGTAACTGGTTACTAGTGCTAATGAGCCCATCCACGCTTTAATATTGCCTAACTGGAATAACATTGCCTGTTTCATTGATAACGGCTCTCCCGTACTTCCACTTTTACCTATCGCATTAAAGCACATCAATTTCACCACCAGCCAGAGCATATAACCCAACCCTAGAAACTGTAAAACACGGTAAAGTTCTGGGTGCTGTTTAAGGGCTAATGCGACCCCACCGGCGCATAACAGCACCAGACCAATAACACCAATACGGATTCCAACCAAATGACGTAGCGACTGGCGTATACCAAATTGAGCACCAGAGCTTGCCAATAGAAAGTTATTGGGCCCAGGTGTCATCGCCGTTACAAAAGCAAACACACTCATCGCAGGCAATAAATCCCATACCGTACTCATCTTCATTCCTTCATGCTTAGCCGTTTAATATAACGAGCGTAACGAAAGATTGTGCGATTCACCTATTGTTCATGCGTCACCATAACAATTCTTCTATTTCTTTCTTATTAAGCCTTATCTATCCTATATTCAGTATTTAAATGTACCCCTATCGAAGGTAACAATGTTCATTCCTGATATCTCTAACCGTACTGGTCCTAAATTTATTGCACTAGCTGATGCGTTAACTGAAGCTATCGAAAGCAACGAATTAGCAATAAACACTAAATTGCCGCCACAGCGTATATTGTCATATCGCCTTGGAGTAACAGTCGGTACGGTAACCCGCGCCTATCAGGAATTAGAACGAAGGGGGCTGATTGAGCCAAAGGTAGGTAGTGGTACATACGTAAAAGATAGGCAATCTGAGCAACAAACCTTTTATCACCCTGTAACCTCACAGGAAGGTATTGATCTCGCTATTTGCCGCCCACTGTTACTAAGCCAACAACAGCATCTTTCAACTATTCTGCAAGACTTATCTCACGAGCCCACCGCACAAAAAGCCGTGCTCGATTATTACAGTGCAGAAGGGTTGCATGGGCATAACAGAACCTTGCAGCATTGGCTAAACGATCGGCTAAACGTTGATATTGATAATCGCCGCTTGATTTGGACTTATGGCGGTCAGCATAGCCTAGCCATTATTTTACAGTCGCTTTCTCGCCCCAAAGACACCATTCTGGTTGAAGGCTTGTGCTATGCAGAATTTATCAATGCTTGCCAGCAGGCAGAACGTAAATTAGTACCTGTACAGTTGGATGAGGCAGGTATTGTTCCAGAAGATTTAGAACTGCACTGCAAACGTCACAAACCACGGTTACTCTATTTAACCCCAGCAATTCAAAATCCAACAGGCACACAAATTAACGATAGTCGTCGCCTAAAAATCATCGAGATTTGCCGTCGGTATAACGTTTTAATCATTGAAGATGACGTGCTGTACTGCCCGCCCAGCCATCGTAAAACACCGTTAGTTGCAATAGCTCCCGATATCACTATTTATGTCGGTAGTTTCTCAAAATATTTTGCTGGGGGATTACGGGTCGGTTATCTCATCATGCCGCTAACACTAAAAGATACCTTACAGCGAACATTACGCGCCAATTGCATGCACATTAGCCCATTGATGATCGACCTCGTTTGTCGCTGGCTAACCAATGGGGCCATGGAAGCCGTTGATAAAGAAATCGCACTTGAGCTAAGTGCACGACATCGGCTTTTCAATCAGTATTTTCCATCACAGAATAATGCGGTTATTCCCGGATTTAACTGTTGGATACCCTTACCAGAGCCATTAACGGGTTATAGCTTTAGTAAGCTACTACGTAATAAAGGGATTCATGTTCGCGAAGCAGAAATGTTTGCAGTGGGTCGCTACCCTGTACCAGCGGCAATACGTATATCGCTAACGGGTCCTTCGAGTCGTAGCCAACTCAAAACAGGTTTAGTAATCATTAAAGAACAAATTGCCCAGGCAAAGCAACGCTAAGTTCAGTCACGGGAGCCATGAAAAAAACAATCTTTGACACAAAGAGACATTGTAAATCAGTCAAAAAAAATATTGCTCGGTGGTTCTATTTTAAGCCGTTTTACTGACCTAGTGATGCCCAATCGCATCGGATCACCTAGCGGTATAAAAAGACCACAAAGTTTTAGTAGGCAATAAAGCCCTACAAAAGGAAGCACATTTCACAAATATTAAAATATTCCAAGGGGGCGTAGAGCCAAGGAGGAGCTTTATTAACGCCAATACATAGAAAATACATATGCATATACACGTGTATATTAGTTAACTCTATGGATTAATTTAATATGAAAAAAAAATTATTAGCAGTTTGTTGCCTGCTAACACCCAGTTTATCTTTTGCTTCGATTCCTGAACCGTATATTGTTAATTATGGTTTAGCCAGTACTGTTATTGAAATACTTGACGACGACCTGATACACATCTCTTTTCGCCATCACAGCAATACTATCGGTGAATCGACAATAAAAAATACTGCCATGGTGTTTAAGAAAGATTACTCAGGACCAAAGATCTATAACCCCAACGATAATGGCTTCAACACGAAAGAGCTAAGCGTTAGTGTAGACAGCAACAACGGTTGCATCTCCATTAACGAACTAAATCAAAACAATAAGCAGAGTGCCACGATTTGTCCCGCAATCTATGATAACACTTGGAATGGCGCTTCCGTTCACAATCTCGGTATGCATTCAGTATACGGTTTGGGTCAAACCTTTGCATCTATTGATCTGAATAACGGCGGTCAGGTCAACGGTGAATGGTTAGAAGCCGGAGGGTTCAGTACACCAGATGACCGAGGCAACACCTTTAGTAGCGTGACGTACAGCGACGGAGCCTATGCTGGTGCCACAACGCCACGCTTGCAGTTCCCTGTGCTGTATGCCGTTGGCACCAACATCAGCTATGCATTGTTTCTTGATTCCAAATTCAAAAATGATTTCAACCTTTCCCGTGAATGGTGGGAAATCCGCAACAAAAATGCAGCCGAAACTAACCTCTACTATATGAGCGGAGCGGATCTTCCCGATTTGCGCAGCGATTTCATGGAACTGGTAGGCCGTCCACCCGTATTGCCAAAAAAGGCATTGGGGATGTGGGTATCCGAATTTTCCTACGACAATTGGGCAGAGCTGGACGATACCATCAAAACCTTACGTCAAAAAAATTTCCCACTCGACGGAGCACTTTTGGATGTAGCTTGGTTTGGTTTCAAACACGCTTGGCAAAATAACAGTGATGCTAACCCTATGGGCGACTTATCTTTTGATGAGCAAGCTTTTCCCGATCCTGCTAGTAAAGTAGCCAGTTTAAAAAAAGACAACATCGGGCTAATCACCATCGAAGAATCATACGTCTCCAAACAAGGTAACTATGGTGGCAGCAACTACGATGGTATGGCTGCTCACGACGGTTTTGCCAAAAACTGCGGCACTAGCGATGCTACCGAATTTAATAACTGGTTTGGCATCAGCGGCATGATCGACTGGTCGAACAGTGCGGCGGCCGCTTGGTGGCACGATAATGTGCGCAAACCTAACATCATCGATTTGGGTGTTTTTGGCCACTGGACCGACTTAGGTGAACCAGAAGATTTCCGTCCAGACTCCTGTTATGCCAACGGTAATCACGCCGACTACAATAATGTCCACAACCTGTTGTGGAGTAAGTCGATCTATGACGGCTACGTGCGTAACCATGCCGAAAACCCACAGCGACCTTACTCCATTGCTCGTGCAGGTACGGTGGGCTCTCAACGCTATGGCGCTGGTTTATGGTCTGGTGATATCGGTGGTCGTCTCGATCACATGAACATGCACTATAATGCAGCTATGCAAATGTCCTTTGCTGGCATTGACTACTACAGCTCGGATATTGGTGGGTTTTGGCGCAAATTCGACGATAAAGGTAATAAAGACACAGCTATTGAGCCTGGAACTGGCTACAACGAAAATGAAATGTACAGTCTCTGGTTTGCCAATGCGGCTTGGCTAGATATTCCGTTGCGCCCTCACGGTAATAACTGCGGAATGCCCGGAGCGACAGGAAGCGACTGCATTATAACTGAAACATCTCCGGCGCTGATAGGTAATATCGTGGGTAACCTGAGCAATTTACGCCAGCGTTACGAGCTGATCCCTTACTACTATTCTCTGGCCCATCGAGCCTATAAATATGGAGAGCCAGTAATCGCGCCAATGCCTTTTTATTATCAGGATGATCAAACGCTGAGCGGTAAAGCAGATCAAAAGATGATAGGGAAAGATATCCTAGTCGCTAGCCTGACTACCCAGTTTAAAGCAACCCGCGACGTCTATCTGCCTACTGGGTCTTGGTACAACTACCACACCCTAGAGAAATACGATACCGTAAATGGTATAACCTTGCCAAATGTGAACCTGTGGATCCCTTCAGAAAACCGCAATCGCGTACCAACTTATGTTCGTGCTGGAGCCATCATTCCAATGATGTATGTCGACGCACAAACCAAGGATGTATTTGGTCACCGCAAAGACGGTTCCCGTCATGATGAATTGATCGTTAAAGTCTTCCCGTCAGACAAAGCCAGCAGCTTCACCTTATATGAAGATGACGGTACTACAGTTGACTCTTACGACACCAACAGCGTACCGCATTACCTGGTACGCGAAACCTTGATAAACCAAACGCCGATCAGCAACGGGGTCCAAATTACCATCGACGCCGCGCATGGCAACTTTGCCGGAGCACTCAGTAGTCGTAACAACGAAGTACGTTATCTGATCAATTCTGACGACAGCGCCACTGTCACCCTAAATGGCTCACCACTCACTAGCTTGGCGAATCGTATTGCATTGGAAGCCGATGGAGCAAAAGGCTGGATTAAAGAAGGTAGCGTCATTTCGATAAGAACAGGAGTCGAAGCGGTGGAGAATATCAAGACCATCGAGATCACAACTACGCAGTGTCAGTACAACTGCGGTTTTGCATCGAACCAACCCAGCCTTGCTGTCCGTGGTACCAATAATAACTGGGCTAGTACAGAGATGGCTCTAATCGCAGACTATACTTGGCAAGTTGAAGTTAGCTTTGGTGCTAGCAGTAGCGAACAGTTCAAGTTCGATGTTTTTGGTGACTGGAGAAAAAACTTTGGAGATAACGGCTCAGACGGTAGTTTTGAACTTAACGGGGCTGACATAGATATCCGTAAGGGGGAAGGTACATATCGCATTACGCTGTTTGACAATAGCAACTCCTATACTGTAACCAAAGTCTAGTTCCTTTAGTTAAATGGCCTCCGGCAAAGCCGGAGGCTTATTAGATGACCTCATCTAATAAGCAAAAGTAAACACTTGATCCTATCAAAAGACCGCATAGCTATAGTAGAAAACCTTCCATTCAATCGTGCATATATTTTCGTTTATAATTTGCAGCCATTGCAAAAAAAGGAATTATCACGACTGGTACAGCTAAACCGACGGCAAATATTAATTCTTCATTAACCAATAACTGATAGCAACTGATGCAAAAAATAGCCGCTACGATCGCTAAGAATGACAGGTGCATCCAAGGGTGATTAGATGAAAATCGGGCGTAATATCTGTCCATTTAAATGCCTTTCATAACTTATGCGGTTAACTTTAATACTTAAATCTAGCGGCAGTTTACAGAAAACCTTAACTCAAAAATGAGACTTTTCTCAAAATAAACCATAAGACACGGGATTTCTCATGAGCAGAAAACAGAAACGGTACGCAATATAATGCATATTGACATTACACCTTAGAGTGACAGGAAGCCCCAATAATTATCTAAAATACTCACGTATCGACATGATAATCTAGTGTTTGCTAGGGAATACTAAAAATAACATACCGCAACATCACATTAACATAATTCTGTACTTACCCCTCTCTGTTTGCTTCGTTATGATAATAAGCATAATAAAAATATTACGCACATACTTAGTATTATTGGTACATGAATATAGCTGTGTCACCAGCTCTATATCGACATAAAAATAGGGAAAAACCATTATGTTGTCTGTTTTTGATATTTATAAAATTGGTGTTGGTCCATCCAGCTCCCACACTAATGGTCCTATGATCGCGGGATTTGAGTTCTGCCAAAAAATTCTGCCTAAGCTAGAAAACGTTCATACAGTACGGGTTGATTTATACGGTTCTTTATCATTAACAGGGAAAGGGCACCATACCGATCGTGCCGTGTTTCTTGGTCTAATGGGTAATAAGCCCGACACTATCGATATTGAAGTTGCCAACCTATCCATGCTTAATGCGCATAAAAGTAATACGTTACCTTTAGCCAGCCAGAAAGCAGTCCCATTTAATGTTGAGAAGGATATTGTATTTCATACCACTAACCTTCCTCTGCACGAAAATGGCATGATGATTACTGCAATCGATAAAGAAGGGAATGAGCTAGATAGTGAAACTTATTACTCGATAGGTGGTGGATTCATTGCAACTGCAGCACAAATGCAAAACAAAGGGGCGGCTGTCGAAACTACCGTTGCCTACCCTTTCAAATCTGCTGACGATATTCTGGTTATGGCTGAACGTGACGGATTAAGTATTGGTCGCTTAATTCAAGACAATGAAATAACCTTTAGAAGCCAAGACGAATTTGATGAAAGAGCCAAGAAAATTTGGCATATCATGTCTGACTGTATGGAAAGAGGCTTCCACAAGGAAGGTATTCTAGAAGGAGGATTACACGTTACTCGCCGTGCGCCCGCTCTTTTAAAGCAATTAGAATCTAATCAGCATATTGATAATGACCCTATGACTATTCTAGATTGGGTTAACTTATTCGCATTTTCAGTAAGTGAAGAGAATGCCGCAGGCGGGCAAGTTGTTACTTCACCAACTAACGGTGCTGCCGGTGTTATTCCTGCCGTATTGATGTACTACAACAAATTCATTAACCCCTTAGAGACCGAACAAATAAAAGATTTCTTAGCCGTATCAGCGGCTATTGGCATGTTATATAAAATGAATGCCTCCATTTCAGGTGCTGAAGTAGGCTGCCAAGGTGAAGTTGGCGTGTCGTCATCAATGGCCGCTGCAGGTCTAACGGCAATACGGGGCGGAAGTAATGAACAAATTTGCATGGCCGCTGAAATTGCCATGGAACACTCTTTGGGTATGACGTGCGATCCCATTGGTGGACTTGTACAAATCCCCTGTATCGAACGTAATGCAATGGGCGCGATGAAGGCGATTAATGCTTCACGTATGGCACTAAAGCGAAACAGTAAATCACGTATTTCTCTCGATAAAGTGATCGATACTATGTATCAAACTGGTAAAGACATGAACAGAAAATACCGTGAAACCTCACTGGGTGGGCTGGCTGTTATCCACCTTGCTCCGCCTTGTGAATAGCATGATCATTTAAGTACGGGAAACTGAGTCAAGTGAAAGAAGGAGCATTATGCTCCTTTTTTATCTATTCATCCCTCATGTATTACCTTCACACTCAAAAATAGCTCAGCCTAAATGCAACGTGCGCTTGAACCATGCAGCTATATCTTGTATCTGCTCTAGGCATACATTGTGCTCCATTGGATAAGTGCGCCAGTTGGGATTAAAATTCGCCGAATTCAATGCAGCTAAAGCCTCTTTACCCATTGATGGTAGCACCACAGGGTCATGGCTACCGTGCATAACTTCAATCGGTAACTCACGATTAGCATCACTAAATTCGATGGAGTCTGAGGTTGGGAAATACGTTGATAATGCTAATAAGCCTGCCAACTTATCTGGATAACTCAATGCTGCTTGATAAGCAACTGCACCACCTTGAGAGAAACCTGCAATAATAATACGATCGCTGGCAATACCACGAGCACGTTCGCGCTCAATTAACTCGACCACTTGATTAGCCGAATCTAACAACTGTTGAACGTTTAGCTTGCGCCCAGCGCCCATTTCTAAAATATCATACCAAGCAGGCATCACCATGCCACCGTTGATCGTAACGGCAATAGACGGCGAGTGCGGGAAAATAAACCGCACAGGTGCATCTTGTGGAAGTTTTAATTCAGGTAAAATTGATTCAAAATCATGACCATTTGATCCTAAGCCATGAAGCCAGATAACAGCAGCGGTTGCTGTTACTTGTGGTTCTACTTCCACGCAATTAAGAATTGTCATTCGCCCATTTTCATTTTATTTGAAGATACCTAACCATACACTGAAATGTTGAAACATGGCCAGAATTGGATTCGATTACTCCTGCATCTTGGTTAAGTTAAGAACTTAAGAGAAATTAAAGGATTTATTCAAGGTAATACTATAGTTTCCAAGCCAATATTCGTGCAATCTAGAGCCATATACCAAATACGTAATTTAAACGCTATTTCAGCACGAGGAACACAATATGGCTATCGCACATAGCGACATGGAAGAGGCGTTAAAAACGTTGGAGTGCCGCACAAACTTCAAGGTTAAAAAAATAACAGAATACATGTTACCTAGTTTAAAAGAGCCATTTTATCTTTGTACCGATAATCACAACCCACAACTTATTATTCGTCCGGCATTTGAAGTTTTCGCTAATGAATTATCAGGTTTAGATGGGGTATCTGCTAAATATTCGTATTATCACAATGCAGACATGACACGTTTTCCAACACGAATTAACACAGGTCGAACTGAAGTTCACTATGGCCTTGCATTCGAATTCGAACACACTAAAGCCGTAAAAACCTTTATTGAAACGTTAATAAATATCGCTAAAGGTAGCTAAGCCGCATTGTCTTTAGTGCATTTCATTTTTTTGCATCTGCCGTGTTTGATTCATCGTACGTGAACCGGCAGTACCATAAGTATTAATATCAAACCGGTTGGGTGAATAGCCCAACGTTTTACGGTAGCGTTTTTCTAATTGCGCCAAATCAATACTGTAGTTTTGCTTTAGCAATTTAAGCACCGCATTAATGTCTTTTTGCGGTGCGTGCTGCTGCCTGAGATAAAAGTAGAGATTTTCTGCCCGTTGTTGATTCATTATTCCCCCTAAGATAACAACTTAATGCGTATGAGGAACTGAAGAGAGGTTAATAATGGCAATACCAATGCCAATCACGACCATCCCCAGCCATACTTTGGCATCTAGATGCTGTTTATAAATAATATTCGACATCAGCGTGACTAACACTATTGCGAGCCCAGCCCAAGACGCATGAACAACACCAACAGGTAAATTCTTCATTGCTTGGCCTAAAAATAAAAATGCGGTCAGGTGACCAAGAATTACAATGGCGCTAGGTAACGGGTTAGTAAAACCGTTTGTTGCTTTTAATGCTACATGCGATGTCGCTTCTGCAAGTACACCTAATAATCCTTTCTTTTAAACAAAAATAATAACCCAACCCATCTTTTGCCTCGTTTTCGTGCTGCTGTTGAAGAAGAGGACACAGTATATTTGTTTCCACATGAATGATAATCATCAAAAAATACAAATTACTTTTACCAACCAGTAATAGCGGTATACCCAAGCTACCTCACCTTTATCGCGGGCCCTACCATACTATGAAGTACGTTATTCTTTCGCTTATAGTGATGATGTAACGCTGCTGATGCATGCACAACGACTAATAGTGCCAACATTACACAACTGAATCTGTGCACCATAAAGAAAAAAGCATTGATCTCTGGATTACTAATCACATTATTGACAGGGATTAACCAAAACAAATCATACCCAGTTTTTAGCATCAGAAAACCACTCGTAAATACACTAAACATCATAAAATACAGGAGAGAATGGGCTAAGTGCGCCATCTTATTCTGCAATGAATCACTCTGTTTAATGCTGTGGACTGTCGGACGTAGGAAGCTCCAAATAAAACGAACAATGAAAATAGCCGCCCCCACTGTTGCCAGTGACATATTCAACACCGACAAAAAGTTAAAGATATGAGGGGAAGAATCGACGACAAGATGCATGATATAGCCAGCACATGTTGCATATATAATGACCGCAGCCATAATCCAGTGCAGTACTCGGGTCAAAATATCATAATGGGTTCTCATAATACTATTAGCCTTGAGTTTAGACATTGAACATATTTAGAATCTAGACAAGCAGAAAAACCAGCCCCATGACGAGGCTGGTGAAAGGGTTTAGTTCAGTTTATTCCAAGCTGTACTCCAATCTGAACCTACACCCGGTTCAAACTGAGTCGCACTAGGCGACCACTGAATACAGTATCCTGAATATGGGAAAGGCTTACATTCGTAGATACGTCCATCTGTTGCTAATACTTTACTTCCCGCGGTATAGCTTTTTAATCCTTCAGGGAAGATGTAGTCGTAATCCCCTTCAGGAGGATCGCCACCCTCAGTTAAATGGAAGTCGTTAGTGATTTGATCAATCAAGTTACCTTCACTGCTGTCTTTAATTCGCGTTACTAGCATGTGATGACCAGATTCAGATTTCGACAGATCCATTGACACAGCTTGAGAATCACCATCATTCAACGTAACCTGCTTATTCGCCAGTGCTTCTTTGTTGTGGTTATAAACGGTTAGTTCAACAAACTGATCGCCTTGGGCAGTAAGGTTTAGCTCAAGACTAACAGGCTCATCACCAATCAGATATTCATTCTCTAATCCGCTGATATCAAGATCATAATCTGGTTCTGGCGTGATAATGTTGTAACCAATTTCAACACGCTCTAGCCCACTGCCGTCTTGTAGATAAATAGGATTTGTACCATAGCTTGGCGCAAAATTACCTTCTCCATCAGCTTTACCTGCACGGATATTATCGTAAACATTATTGATTTGCTGAGCCAAGCTGTATGACCAATTATTCGCTTGTCCTTGTTGCTCAGTTTCAATCGTTAACTCAGTCGAAAGTGCACTGTTTTCCCCTGAGGCATCAAATACTCGGGTATAAACACTATCACCCGATTTAAGATCCATACTTGGATAAATCTGTCCACCGACAGCCCAATCAGGCACAGTAGGTAAATCGCCATCGAACATAACATCAATAACATTGTAAAAGCTTGCTGCTGTATCACCGACTTCCCATACCGCTAAGATCACCTGATAATCTTTGCGTTCAGGTACATTACAACTGTGATGTACACGCATTGGTGGCTTTGCCATATCACCACTAATCTGGCAAAAAGGAGTCAGATCAAATGCACTACGTGTTAGTGCTTTATTAGGATTCCAATCTTGCTTGGTGATGTAATAACGCCAGTTACGAGTGGTATGGTTAGCGGTAAAAGTCCACTCAAAATTTTGCATACCCGCTTGCATTGGGCGTTTAACCCAGCGATCAACCGTTTGCTCATCAAGTGGAGAAAATTGAGACAAGCCTGCACTCGCAATTTTTCCATCTGGTGGGCCTGTTTCTGGGAAACCATCAGGGCCTTCAACACTCTGTGGTTCCCACTGTACTGAACCACAGTTTGTATTTTTTTCACCTGTTCCATTCGCTGGGAATTTACAAAGTGCTGCACGACTTTCAGCAACCCCGCCTTCGACAGAACTGACATAACCGTGCGCCATTACCCCTGAACTAAACAGCGCCAAAGTAACAGGTAGAAGTGTTTTTTTTGTAATAATCATTATCACTGATTCCGTTGTTTTATAGAAAAAAACAACCATAGAATCGGCATGTTTGATGCAATTTTACGTCTTTAAAAGACGGTAACCCCGCTATCATAGACTGACGTCGACAGACCGGAAGCTTTGCGTCCTACCCTTTAGGATAGTTTGCCAACAATGTGGTTATCTGGTTTAAATGTGATCTTCATCACTCATAATAACTCTACATTAAATGCCTAAAAAAGCAGACTTAAATGCATTTAGTTTCACAGAAGATCACAATATATTCTCTGGTTTTGTAGCAATCTTTTACTTTAGTGCAAACTAAACAACTGTTTAAATCATTATATTGATTACTTATCACCACCCCGATGAATGCAATCTATAAAAAACATTCAAATCATGAATGAACATTATTCAATACATCAGAGGATTTAACGTAATAACACCTTCACCAATCTCATCAAGGATAACAACAAGTCCGTTACAACCATCAAGCATTTGTGTCATGATAACTTATAGATAATTAACATAATAAAATGGAAATACATTGATGTTTTTACTCTCAAATTTAAGGATCGGTCAACGGTTAGGGTTCAGTTTTTTACTCATATTAGTATTTCTGTTCGCTATTTCGTGGGTATCGATTGAACGGATGCAAGTCTCTTCACAAGCGTCAAAACAATTCGTGGAACAAGATGTTTTTCGTTCAGCTTTAGCCTCTGAAATGAACATTGAAGCGCAAGCGGCAGCGCTTCAATTGTTACAAATACTGTCGACAGATGATTGGGAAAAACGCACTCAACTTTATCGCTCAATGGATGAACATAATGAGAAACTAGATACCATCATCAAGCAATTTTCTAGCGTTAAAAGCACCTTGCTTGATGACAGCTTCCAAGCACTTAAACATCAGCAATCTATTTATCAAAACGCTTTTCTAGGCACCGTTGAGCTAGTGGAAATCGAACCTAATATGGCTTTTCAAGATTTCACCATAAATACTCAGCCTGCGCTCAATGCATTTTTGGAGGCAATTAATACGCTCACAAAGCAGCAACAAAAAATGACCAAGAATGAACAAACAATCATTGAACAAGCGAGTCAACAAGCACAACAATGGATAATTATTCTAGCCAGCACGGCATTAATTTTGGGCATTGTGTTAGCGACGGTAGTCAGCCACAGTATTATTAAGCCCATCAGCGCTGTCGTTGAAGCTGTAAAATGTTTAGCCAAGGGTGACTTGCGTTCGCATCAATTGCCAACAGGGCGTGACGAAATCAGTGAGATCACACAGGCACTGTCAGTAACGACTCAAAACCTCGATAAGCTTATTAGTGCAATTCATGCCTCATCAGAAAAAGTGAATGCGGTATCCACCAGCATCCAGCACCCTGTTACACAAATTCAATCAAGTTCAGATACCCAAGAGTTTGCTGTTATACGTATCGGTGAAACAATCCATACATTTTCTGAAGAAAGCATTCAAGTAGCGACAACAGCAGAAGAAGCAAAACGTCAGGCTGAACAGGGACGCACTTTAGCACTCGAAGGACAAGAACGTATCTATCAAGTCACTACCGAATTTGACAAAATCACAGCCGTAATAAGCCAATCGGCTGAATCGGTAGAAAAACTACAAGAAAGTGCTGCATCAGTACGAAAATTGGTTACCACAGTACGTGAAATATCAGAACAAACGAATTTACTCGCATTAAATGCCGCGATTGAAGCAGCACGAGCTGGTGAGAGTGGCCGAGGATTTTCAGTCGTCGCTGATGAAGTACGCAACCTTGCGACTCGCACTGGCACCGCAACCGTTGAAATCAACAGCATGATCGATAAGATTGATCATGAAACCAATGTGGCGGTAAGCAGTATTGTTGAAGGTCGCTCTGAAATGGAACGCGGTGTACGAATGGTTACTGAGATGGTTAAGCCCCTTAGCGAACTAAGCAGTGGAGCCCAACTTTCTTTAGCACAGCTTGAGCAATTAGAAAGCATTGCAGCTAAACAAGCCCATGACAGTACTGATATTAAAGCTGAAATTGCTCGAATCGATCAGATGACCAATGATAATAAGCTTGCTGTACAACAATTAGCGCAAACCACGACTACCCTAAGCAGTGAATCGGTACAACTCAACCAGCAAGTGGGTCAATTCACCTTGGGCTAACTTAGCAGTACAGAGCACATGCATTCATCTGACATAAACCATATGCAGTAAGCCACAGAATATAAAAACAGAGGGGATCACATGATCCCCTCGCTTTTATCGTTTGAAATATAAGGCAAACTTGTTCTAGATAATTACTCAGAATGCCGTGTTATGCAGCTTACTATCAGGTGAAACAGAGGGAGTTGCATTCAGGGTCTGTGTCGCAGGTTGGCTCATAGTTCGAATTCCTGTTCATCAAAGGCCAGAAAGCGGCAATCAGTAAAGTAATTAGGGTTGTCCATCGCCCACGATTCCAAATCATGGCCGATATGAATAAGCCCCATTTTTTTTGGTTGGCATGCCTGTTGAATAATACGCACCGTATCGGTGTCATTATGATTCACTGGCGGGCGACCTTCTCGAAATGACGATGGCGGAAAACTACAATCAATCAGCATCACTTCAATGGAATTTGCGGCTAACCACACAGTTACATCTTCTCGTAATCCCAATGTATCGGTTAAGTACGCGATACGTCGTCCTTGCCATTCAAAGCAATAACCAAAGCACACTTTAGAATGATTCATCGGCAAGGGCGTAATGGTAATACCTTGCCAACTAAACGCTTTAAAGGCTGTTCGTGGTGGCTGAAAGTCCAACAATCCAGAATGCTTAAACAGATCATCACAACCTTGAGGATCATCAGGCCCATCAACATGAATCGGTGTACCTACCCCCCAGCGTAGATCAAATAAACTATGTACATGATCCATGTGATAATGGGTCAGTAATATTCTATCGATACTGCCCGCAGGAAAACGAGAGAGAAGATCATCTGCGTTAGCATCCAACAATAATTGCTTACCTTGATGTTCGATCACCGCTGACGTTTTCTTACGTCGATACGACGAAGTATGCTGGGCACGATTGCAGGCTTGGCAGGTACAACCGTAAACGGGCAACATACTGGCATTGCCCGTTCCCAGTAAGGTCAGTTTCATCGATGCCCTACCGATTCAAGTTCAAGTTCAGCGCAGTAATAACGGTTAAATTGCGCTAACGTTTGTGCAATAGTTCCGCTGTTATCCAACCGCCACAGTTCGCAACTTTCGTCCGGAGTCGCATGAGCATTTGGTAATACAGAGTATTGAAAGTCTCGCGCACGGATAAGTCGTTGCTGAATTTCAGCTTCTGTTTCACGACCACGAATGCGTAACCGTTGCTCAAGCACACTCAAAGCAACATCGACAACAACCGGTACTAATAAGTTTCCATACTGTGCAAGCGCTTGGGGTAAGAACTCGCGAGATCCATTCACCATCACATCACAGCCGTTGGCTAACCATAAGTCGACTTCTAACCCCACCCCATAATGCAACCCATTAGCTTGCCAATGCATCGCGAATAAAGCATGGTGCTGACGATAAACAAATTCTGCTTCGGTTAGCGCAATATGGTTTTCACCACCCGCACATGCTGCGCGGGTAATGTAACGATGAGCAACCAAGATATTGGAAGGCCAAGCCTGACGCACCGCATCAATCACACTGTCTTTTCCTGCACCTGAGGCACCAATAACATAAAAAATTCGAGCCATAGATTGATCCTTCATTTAATTAGAATACAGCTTTCCCTTCACGCCAAACACGCGTTGCATACGTATGGTCGTGACGCTGATGAGCCAACAATAAATCAGCACGTTTTCCTTCCGCAATGACACCGCGATCATCAAGTTTCAGTGCTTGTGCTGGGTTAATCGTCGCTAATTGGGTCGCAGTTGCGAGGGAATACCCGTTACGATCATCATGTGCAATACGGAAGATGGCATCTAATAAACTACTAGGATAATAATCAGATGAAAGAATATCTAACACTCCTAGCTGTGCCAGTTCATGGGCAGCAACATTGCCGGAATGAGACCCACCTCGTACCACGTTAGGCGCTCCCATCATCACTTTCAGCCCTAAAGCATGTGACGCTTGTGCCGCTGCTACCGTAGTTGGGAATTCCGCAATCACCATTTTTAGCGCTTTCGATTCTTCAACGTGTGCAACGGTGGCATCATCATGGCTAGCCATCGGAATATTATGCTCGCGACAGTATTGGCAAATAGCTTCACGGTTAGGTGCCGACCATACTTGTGATCGTTCACGCTGTTCAACTTCAAACGCTGCCATTTGTTGGTCGTTAAACTTGTACTTACCTTGATAATAGTCGCGATATTTTTGCACATTCACAAATTGACGCTGACCCGGCGCATGATCCATCAAAGAGACTAAATGCACATCAGGTAAATGTGCGTAACGCTTAAACATATCGACTGTAGTCTCATGCGGCACTTCGCAACGTAAATGCAAAAAGTGGTCTGCACGATTAACGCCTCGACGCTGGCTTTCTATCACTGTCTCTATCAGCTTATCGAGATTATCGTGCCGTTTACCGCCTTCACGGTAATCACCCAACGCGACGGCATCCAATACCGTGGTAATGCCAGATGAGACTAATTGCGCGTCGTGTGCACCCATGGCAGAAAACGGCGGCCAATCTACCTTCGGGCGCGGCGTAAAATACTTTTCTAAGTTATCGGTGTGCAGCTCTATCAACCCAGGCATTAACCACCCATCTTCGCCATCTATCGCTTGGGGTAACTGGCTAACAGTATCTGATAGGGTGCGGATAACACCGCCTTCAATTTCAATCGAGCCTTTTACTGTTTGGTCTTCAAGTACCAAGTTCACGTTGGTAATGATCATTCTGTCATCCTTTATTTCACACCGTTGGCTTATTCATAACGCTTTGCCTGTCTTTATTAAGCTTCAAGATTAAGCTTCAAGTTCTAGACAATTAAATTAAGCGCACTGAGATTGCAGTTCCGTTGCCGTATTCACTGGTTGCATGGCATATAAACGATCTGCCACTTGCTCCCGTACATCTTCATCATGAAAAATACCAACGATTGCAGCACCACGTTGTTTGGCTTCATTGATCAAACTGACCACTACCGCACTGTTTTCGGTGTCTAACGACGCTGTGGGTTCATCAAGCAATAACACGGGATAATCCACAATAAAGCCTCGGGCAATATTGACACGTTGCTGCTCACCACCCGAAAATGTTGCAGGTGCAAGGTGCCAAAGGTGTTCTGGTACATTCAAACGCGCCAGCAATGAAGTTGCTTTCGCTTCCGCTGCCTTGCGGCATCCGCCTCGTTCAATCATTGGCTGCATCACCACTTCTAATGCACTAATGCGGGGGATCACACGTAGGAACTGACTCACCCAACCGATGGTGTCACGGCGCACATTCAACACCTCACGCGGTGTAGCTTGTGCTAAATCGACCCAATGACCATGGTGCAATATTTCGATACTGCCTTGATCAACCAGATAGTTACTGTATAAGGCGCGTAACAAGGTCGATTTACCCGAGCCGGAGTGACCATGTAACACCACACATTCACCTTGCGATACGGATAAATTGGCCTGAGTTAATACAGGGAGTGACATGCCATTTTGATTATGCAAAACAAAGGTTTTACTGACATTTGAAACGTTAACCATTGAAGTCATGAGATATCCTTATTAGTTCTGCAACACTGACGATACAAGTAGCTGAGTATACGGATGTTGTGGATCATCCAGCACTTGATCGGTCAGCCCAGTTTCGACCACTTCACTGTGTTTCATCACCATTAAACGGTGCGCCAACAAACGCGCAACAGCCAGATCGTGAGTCACGATAATCACTGCCAAATCCAGCTCAGTTACTAACTGACGTAATAGATCCAGTAACTTTGCCTGCACTGAAACATCCAAGCCCCCCGTCGGCTCATCCATAAAAATTAGCTTCGGGTGCGTGACTAAATTACGGGCGATCTGCAATCGCTGCTGCATACCGCCAGAAAATGTCGTCGGCATGTCATCAATCCGCTCGACCGGAATTTCAACATCGGTTAACCATGTAGCAGATTGCTCGCGGATTTCACTGTAATTACGTTGGCCGACGGCCATTAAACGCTCACCAATATTGCCCCCAGCAGAAACGCGACCACGCAAGCCGTCCATTGGGTGTTGGTGTACAACCCCCCATTCTGTACGTAGTAAATGACGGCGCTGACTTTCCGCCATCGCATACAATTCTTCAACCTGTTGGCATTGGGTATCGGTATCCCCTCGTAGGTATAACACTTCACCGCCATCAGGCTGTAAGCGCCCTGAAATAGCCTGTAGTAAGGTACTCTTGCCTGATCCCGATTCCCCAACAATACCCAACACTTCACCTGGGTATAAATCAAATGACACTTGCGAAAAACCTTTACCCGGCGCATACAATTTAGTGAGATTTTTCACCGACAATAGTGGCTGCTCATCATCCGAAGTAGTGGCAATTAGTGCTTGTTGCGTTGACGTATTCATGCGCTTTCCCCTTGCGAGCCACAATAGTCCGTGTCTGAACACACGAACATGCGATTACCTTCATCATCGGTGACCAATTCATCCAAAAAGGTATTAGTTGCACCACAAATGCTACAGGGATCATCCCACTGCTGAATTTCAAAAGGGTGATCTTCAAAATCTAAGCTGCGTACTTTGGTAAACGGCGGAATAGCATAAATACGTTTTTCACGCCCAGCACCAAACAATTGCAGCGCTGGCATGTTGTCCATTTTGGGGTTATCGAACTTTGGAATAGGAGAAGGATCCATAATATAACGATCATTCACACGCACGGGGTAAGCATATGCCGTTGCGATATGGCCAAAGCGCGCAATGTCTTCATACAATTTCACATGCATAATGCCGTACTCTTGCAGGGCATGCATTTTTCGGGTTTCGGTTTCACGAGGCTCTATAAAGCGCAGCGGCTCTGGGATCGGCACTTGATAAACGAGGATCTGATCTTTTTTCAGTAATACCTCTGGAATACGGTGGCGAGTTTGAATCACTGTCGCATCTACCGTGCGTTCAGTAGTACGGGCATTCGCCACCGTTTTGAAAAACTCGCGGATCGAGACAGCATTAGTCGTGTCATCCGCACCTTGGTCGATCACTTTTAGGGTATCTGCTTGACCCAGAATGGCAGCGGTTAGTTGGACCCCACCCGTTCCCCAACCATATGGCATTGGCATTTCACGGCCACCGAACGGTACTTGATACCCTGGAATCGCGACCGCTTTTAATAATGAACGGCGAATCATCCGCTTGGTTTGCTCATCCAAATAACCGTAGTTGTAACCTGTATTGTAATCAGTGCAGGAATCGGTATTTGAATCATCATTTTGACATGTTGATGATGCATTAATTACTTGGCTCATTTATTTGCCCTCACTGTCTTGAGTCATGTCATCATGCTCTTTGTGCATCTTGCGCAGTAGCTCTAATTCAGCTTGGAAATCGACGTAATGTGGTAGCTTCAAGTGAGAAACAAAGCCAGCCGCTTCGACGTTATCGGCATGTGCTAATACGAACTCTTCATCTTGTGCTGGGCTATCAACCGCTTCGTTAAATTCTGGTGCTTGTAAAGCACGATCTAACAGTGCCATCGACATAGACTTGCGCTCATTGAAACCAAACGTAAGACCGTAACCTCGGGTTAATTTGGGTTTCACCGCTTTATCACCGACAAAACCATTAATCATCTGGCATTCCGTCAGTTCAAGGTCACCAATCTCTATTTCAAAGCCTAGTTCTTCAGGAGAAAGTGACAGTGTAACCTGCCCTGAGCGAATCTCGCCAGCAAAGGGATGGTTACGTCCATAACCACGTTGAGTGGAATATCCCAGCGCCAACAAGAAACCTTCATCACCACGCACTAATTGCTGCAAACGGGCAGATCGATCACACGGATAATTAACAGGTTCGAGCGTAATATCTTCAGGTACTTGCTGGTTATCTTCTTCCACCAGCATCATGTCGAGTTTTTCTAAGATCCCCAGCACTTGTGGGCATGCTTCTGGTTCAGCTTCCTTTACTAACGCTGCACCGCTCGCAACCTGCTCTGTAATGCGATCATGAACAGCCTGAGTTGCTGTTTCAGAACAACTCGCAGTAGCCTCATTGCCTTCTGCAAGTAACGAAAAGTCCAGCAATCGGTGGGTGTAATCGTACGTTGGACCTAATACCTGGCCACCTGGTAAATCTTTATAGGTCGCGGAAATACGACGTTCAATACGCATTGCCGAAGTATTCACTGGTTGCGTTGTTGCCAAGCGTGGCAAGGTTGTACGGTAAGCACGAAGTAAAAAGATCGCTTCGACCAGATCGCCAGCGGCTTGTTTAATCGCAAGAGCGGCCAATTCTTTATCGTAGATCCCTCCTTCAGTCATTACGCGATCGACAGATCCTGCTAACTGTTGACTGATTTGTGCCACAGACAATGCAGGTAATGCTTTATCACCACGGCGTTTATCGGCTTGTAATTGGTGAGCGGCACTGATCGCTTTCTCGCCACCTTTCACTGCTACATACATGGGCTGATCTCCAACAACGTTGAACGAGGAATGGCAATAACGTGTTGACCGCTCACAAAAATAAAATCTAATCCCAGAGGAAAACTCGGCAAGTGTTGGCGTTGTAATAACAAGTTCAACAAGTCATCAGGAAGCTGACCTAAATGAATATCTCTAGCTTGCTCAATACCCGGACCAGTCAATGTCAACGCAACCCCACAAGATAAACTGTCGGTTTCAACAATCACGGTCGTGCTGCGATCAGGATATTCTTCATTGCCGATACACAGCGGCAGGGTTAGCCACGCTGTTGTTGCGCTATCTTGGTACGACACTGCTGCAAACGCTGCACTGTCTGCAGTTTGCGTAATCGGAGCGCCAATATGAAACGTCAGATTTTCCATTACCGCTTTGTCTTGAATGAAACTCGGTGATAACCACAAAGGTGTGCTGTTATCTGCTAGCGTCAACAAAGTTTGGCTGCAGGCACTCATCATGATGCCAAAACCACGGCCCTTTTCATGCTCATTGCTGCGATCATTGAGACGATCCAGTTCGACACATTCGCCAGGCTCTGACATGGCTTTTAATAAACGACGAAAACAAATTTGGCTATCGTGCACCGCATCACTAAATGCTGGTGAAATCATACTCATGGGTATTGTCCCTTTCTTTAAATGCACTGAAATTCAGGCTTAATCTTCACCACGAACCAGCGTAAAGAAATCAACTTTGCTGCTCGCCACTTGCTGTTGACGTAACTGCTCTTGCTCCGCTTTTAATGCCGCTAATGGCGTGATCAATTCACGAGTTAAGCGCGCTTGGTATTCAGAGGTTTGCATTAAGCCGTCAATGACTGCAGCTAATTCAGCATGCTGTTTATTGCGACCTTGCAAATAGCTGTACCCCATTTCACCGCTATCTAATTTCACAACAGCACGTGTTAGGGTGACATCCCCCATGTTGAACTGCCGTCCGCCTCCTCCCATACGTGCCCTGACTTGGGCTAGACCAATTTCGGCTGGGCGAATCACTTGAAATATAGGCAACGGTAAATCCAATGTTACCCACTGTGTTTGAAGGTCAGAAAAAGCCGCTCGGGCTAATACCGACATCCATGTTTTTCTCTGCTGAGAAGCGTCCATTTAATGCTCCATGACTAATTCAATGACATCGGAACGTGTATTCGAGCTGGAATATTCCGCCACAATATTTGTTCCTTTAATGACATTGGTGGTTTTAATTTTTAAAATAGGAATATTGGAATTAATCTGTAATAACCGGCAATCTTCATTCGTCGGCATTTGTGCACGCAAACGTGTATTTTTACGCTGTAATTCAACATTCAATTCTTTATTAATAAACTGATGTAATGATCCGGTATTAAAATATTTTAATACCGCCCACCACGTCGTATCTGATAAATAATGATCAATCACAGTACGCGGAATACCGTCTATTTTTCTAAACGTGCGAATATGAATAACTTTACTTTCTGCTGGCTTATTCAAGCGTTCAGCAATCTTGCTATTGGCAATAATAACCCGAGCTTGTAACACCTCACTTCTAGGCAGCGAGCCTTGTTCTAACAGATTTCCTGTAAAGTGTGCCCCTGCATGTAAATAGTAATCATGGGGTTGGCGAAGCACCATGTTGCCTTTCCCTTGATGGCGCTGCACCATGCCTGTCGTCACCAATTCATCAATAGCGCGACGTACCGTATGTCGGTTCACATTAAAACGCAGTGCTAATTGTGATTCCGACGGTAAATAGTCACCAGCTTGGTATTTATTACGAACGTCATTATCTAATTGCGTGGCAATATCTAAATAAACAGGCATGTTATTCCTTTAACGATTTAACTTATCTAGACATGTAAACGTAAATTTTTTATTTTTGTAGAACAATTAAATGACATTTAAATGAATTTTTTTCGAATGATTTGCGATATAAAATCAATAATACTGACCGTCACAATCACAATGCACATAATGGCGGCGGTCTGTTGCATTTGAAAACCTGAAATAGACTGCCAAAGTAATACCCCAATACCACCAGCCCCAACCATACCGACCACTGTGGCTGAACGAATATTGGATTCAAGGCGGTATAGTGCATAAGAAATCCACAACGGCATTACCTGTGGAATTACCCCATATAAAATCACTTCTAGCGGGTTTGCCCCTGTGGCTTTAATGCCTTCAATCGGACCTGGTTCTATGGCTTCTATGGCTTCTGCAAATAGCTTCGCCAGCACACCGGTGGTGTGAATAAACAACGCCATTACCCCAGCAAAAGGACCTAATCCAACCACAACGACAAACAGCATCGCGAATACCATTTCGTTAATAGCGCGAAGTCCATCCATTAGGCGACGCATTGGAAATGTTACCCACGTCGGCATCAGGTTTTCTGCACTCAAAATGCCGAATGGTACCGCTAGAATAATCGCTAGCACCGTGCCCCAAATTCCGACTTGAATCGTGACAATCATTTCACTGATATACAGTTCTAAATCAATGAAATCTGGTGGAAAGAAATCGTTCAGTAGTTGCACCATGTTTTCAGGGTGTTCAAGAAATAGCATTGGTGCCATTTCTGCGCCACGCCATGACCACATCAATACTGACAAAACCACCACCACCAAAACGGCTTTTTTAAGCGATAATTTAGATTCTGGTACGAATTTTTGCTTTTGCTTTTGCGTTTCCGTATACATGGCTCAATCCTATTACGGTCAAACAAACGGGTTATTCGGCGAATAACCCGAACAGTGATAATTACCCTTTCACAGCATCAATCTGACGGGATAAGGTATCCAGTTCCTGCTGAATTTTAGTGATACGCTTCTGCTTTTCATCATTATCTAGGCGCGGGTTATCTTGTGTTTCAATCAAGTTTTTATATGCTTCCATTTGGCGGATAGGTAACAGTTGATTGTTATCCGTTGCAGCAAAACCCGACCACGACAGCCCCTTAAGGTTCTTCAGTGCTTGCGGGTTACCATCTTTGCCATAACTCAGGAAGAAATCGCGGGTTTTCGTTTTAGTTTCTTCAGGAATATCTTTACGCCATGTCATTACATCGGACGGGATCAGTTGTGACTGCCAAATCACCTTCAGTTTTTTGTACAGCTCAGGGTTGCTCTTCTTGATACGAACCAAGTTCATAGTGTGGTTGGTCGCCACATCCACTTGGTTATTCGCCACAGCCATTACGTTGGCGGCATGGCCAGCAACAACCGTGCGTTTAAAATCGTGGGCTGAAATGTGGTTTTGTGCCAAAGCGTAATAGTTTGGAACTAGAAAACCCGACGTAGAATTGGGTTCACCATTACCGAAATTGAGTGATGCTCGTTGATCGATCACATCTTGCAAGGTGTTGATCTTGTCATTAGCACTGTTAGCAAGTAATACACTGTAATACCCCTCCAGCCCGTCCTCCCCGATATAACGAGCAAACACTTCAGCATTAGCACGATCAACCGCTTCTATTGCTGACTTGTTGCCGTAATATGCCAAATCTACTTTTTTAAACCGCATAGCTTGAATAATGCCAGCATAATCAGGGGCAAAGTATGCTTTCACCGGTACGCCCAACGCGTCGCCCAAGTCATCCAGCATCGGTTGCCAACGCTGGCGTAAATTCTGCTGTGCATCGGTGGTGATGATGCCGAAGTTAATGGTTTCCATCTCACTCGCTATAGCTTGTTGGCTGAACACTGCCGACGAACTAATCGCCGCAGAACAAACAGCCAGTATGGCTAACGCTTTCTGGATTGAACGAAGCATGTTTCCCTTCCCTGCATAGTTGTTATACCAAGCTAAATTGGTATTAAATCGCGTTAAATAATGTCTAATCATCTTTAAGGTCTTGGACTAAAAAGATGGGGCTAACTCAGGTTGAATCGCTATAGCTGGTGCGGGTTGCGGTTTTGCACCGTACAGTTCTGCCAATTTCCGTTCACACAGTCCCTCACTAGCGCCTTGATAAAAGACCTTACCATCACGTAATGCCACGATTTGGCTACAGTATTTCAAGGCATGATCGACCTGATGCAATGTGACAATCACGGGAATACCTTCTTGCTTATTTATATCTTCAAGCAGTTCCATTACGATACGAGATGACTCCGGGTCCAGCGATGCGATCGGTTCATCTGCAAAGATAATTTTGGCTTCCTGCATCAACGCTCGCGCAATGGCAACCCGTTGCTGCTGACCGCCTGATAACGTAGATACACGCTGCATTGCATACTCTTCCATGCCAACACGCCCTAGCGCTTTCAGTGCACGTGAACGCTGCTCTGCAGTAAACGTACCAGTTAACGTGCGCCACTTAGCCGTAGAGCTCAGTGCGCCAACCAACACGTTAGTCAGCACACTCAATCGATTCACTAAGTTAAATTGTTGAAATATATAACCAGCCTGAGCCCGACAAGTGCGTACCTCTTTACTTGGCTTGCCTTTTGACTGCACAACCTTACCCAATACACTGATACTGGATTGAGGGTTGTTATCACTCACGACTAATCCACTAAGATGACGTAATAACGTTGATTTCCCCGAACCTGATGGCCCTAATAACGCAGTCATTTCACGGTTATTAATATCCAGATTGATCCCGTCTAGCGCTTTCTTCCCGCCGAACGTTTTATTTACATGTCGAATTGTAATTATGTTGTCCATGTCCCTGACCTCAAGCCTGATTCGAGACCTACAGTGCAGGGAAAAGATGAATGTTTTATTGATGAAATATGTCAGGCTGGTGACGAAGAGATTGTACGGGGCAGTTGTTGATACTGATTAAACTGTTGATATAAGAAAATAAACAAGAGTAATAGTCAGAGTTAATATTCACTTGTCTAGATAAGAGGGTCATGAAAGGTTCATAGAAAAAAGGCTGTAATTTTACGGTGGCATATATTAATTAACTGATGAACAGCAGGTGCTGTTCATTAACAATAGAAGATCACATTATTCCCAGTTTTTTTAATTTTCGATACAAGGTATTACGACTAATACTGAGCATTCGTGATGTCTTACTGATATTACCTTGGTTAGCATGGTAGGTTTCAAGCAATACATCCTCGACAGTGCTTTTCAAATCTTTCGTTACAGCCGTGTTAGATAAATTTTGATGCGTATTTGATACTAACTGCGTAACAATATTATTGGGGAAGTGAGCGATGGTCAGTTGATCCGCATCATCTGATAATAGGGATGCCACACGCAGCGTATTATCGAGTTCTCGAATATTACCCGGCCATGAATATTCCGTTAACAATCGTATTAAGTGTGAACATATACTTTGATTATTTTCAGCGTGTTTTGCGTGAATATTTACAATTAATTCCGCTTTGTCTTGTCTTTCACGTAGCGGTGGCAATGTAACAATTAGACCATTCAATCGATAATATAAATCCTGACGAAATTCACCTAATTCAACAAGCTGTGCAAGATTTTTATGGGTTGCCGCAACAATTTGAATATCGACTTTATATGCTTCATTCGAGCCTACTGGCACCACTTCTTTTTCTTGCAATACATGCAACAAACGGCACTGGGCAGACAATGGCATATCTGCGATTTCATCTAGGAATAAAATCCCCTTATGTGCCTGACGCACTTTACCCTGATAACCCTCTTTACTGGCACCAGTAAACGCCCCTGGCGCATAACCAAAGAGTTCAGATTCAATCAAATCTTGTGGTAACGCACCGCAATTTACCGCAACTAAAGGATGTTGATTACGTGAACTGTATTGGTGAAGCTGTTTAATAAACTCGCCTTTGCCGACCCCTGTTTCACCCAATATCAGCAGCGTCACATCCTTATTAATTAACTTACAGGCTTGCTGCCAAGCTTGTTCAATTACGTCATCTCCCATGTGTAACGGGCAAGACGGAGAATATATAACAGAGCGGGGATTTTTTACTGGTTGGATCGACTGACAACGAAAGACCAAGTCGTTACTTTTATTATTCGTTGCTTGTGCCGAAATAAAAGAAGATTGGGCAGCCTCAATAATATGATCAATGTTACAGCCTAGAATGGTCGATTCTAATAAAGATTCAGACAATAGCCGTGCAGCCACTGCATTATGCGCAACAATATGACCACTTTGATTCGCAATCACGATACCCTGCCACCCACTATTGAGTAAATGTTGATCAAACGCCAAATCGACACGGTACTTACCTTCCGGCACTTGGCAAAGTAAGCTATTTTCAATAGCTTGCACCATATTTTGAATCAATAATTGCGTTTGTTGCGAGTGAATTTGTTGTTCACTTGTTATATCGAGTACACCTTGTAACTCGCCGTCTGGTGTACAAATTGGACTAGCAGAGCAACTGATAAAACGGTGTTTACGAATAAAATGTTGATCGCCAATCACAGCAACAAAGCGCTTTTCTGCCAATGCAGTGCCTATCGCATTCGTCCCTTTTAGGCTCTCTTGCCAACACACGCCTGATTCTAACGCGATACCTGTGAGTTGATGTTCAAATCGTGATTGCCCCCACGAGCCAATAATCACCCCTTCAGTATCTGTTAGTAACAAGCGACTGTTTGTACCTGCGAACATCTGGTTAAACAACGGCACAGCCAACTGTTCAACCGTTTTGATCAGCACGTTGGCAATATGTTGTCGCTGCTCTAGTTGGGTTTTATCTAGGCGTACATGCTCCGGCTGATGTCGCTCATCTAAACCAGCTTGCTGACTTCGGTGCCAAGATTGCGATAACCAATCTTCTTGCTGAGTGTGAGGTAACGAATCCATAGGGTAACTGTTCCATTTTGTAACAGTACGGGTGTGCCATTTAGAGACAGTTGAACACTTTGCCTCTGTGCTTTCTTGTCACCCTGCCTGTTATTTTCAAATGATAATTTTTTGTTAATCATAGCGTTACATTTCATTAACAACAAGAATTCAAAGTTGGCTCACTGCTTGCGTTATATAACTCGAAGAAAAACAAATAACTACATGCATCACTAATATTTTTTTGTATAAACGCTAAGAAGGAACGACCAATGATTTATGCTCAACCAGGAACAGACAACGCAGTTATCACGTTCAAATCACATTACGATAACTATATTGGCGGCGAGTGGATAAAACCTGTCAGCGGGGAATATTTCGATAATATCTCACCTGTAAATGGTCAAATGTATTGTCAGGTTGCGCGTTCAACTGAAGCGGATATCAATTTAGCCTTAGACGCTGCGCATAATATTCGCGCAACATGGGCAGCAACAAGTGTCACAGAACGCTCAAATATATTATTAAAGATTGCCGATCGTATTGAACAAAATCTTGAATACTTGGCCGTCGCTGAAACATGGGAAAACGGCAAGCCCGTACGTGAAACATTGGCCGCAGATCTACCTTTAATTGTTGATCACTTCCGCTACTTTGCAGGTTGTATTCGCGCACAAGAAGGTTCTGCAGCAGAGTTAGACCAAAATACCGCGAGCTATCATTTCCCTGAACCCGTCGGCGTTGTTGGTCAGATAATTCCTTGGAATTTCCCAATGCTAATGGCAGCATGGAAATTGGCCCCTGCACTGGCTGCAGGCTGCTGTATTGTTCTAAAACCAGCAGAACAAACACCGACCTCAATTCTAGTATTAATGGAATTAGTGGGCGATCTTCTTCCACCAGGTGTACTTAACGTGGTGAATGGCTACGGCAGTGAAGCAGGCCAAGCGTTAGCCACCAGCAATAGAGTCGCCAAACTGGCTTTCACAGGGTCAACGGATGTGGGTCATCATATTCTTAAATGTGCTGCCGAAAGTTTAATTCCTTCCACCGTTGAGCTAGGGGGAAAGTCACCCAATATCTTTTTTGCTGATATCTTTGATCATGAAGATGCCTACCTCGATAAATGTATCGAAGGAATGCTGTTAGCCTTCTTTAATCAAGGTGAAGTTTGTACTTGCCCATCACGAGTCTTAATTCATGAATCTGTTTATGACAAATTCATTGCTAAAGTGATAGAACGTGCGGCAGTGATCCAACAAGGCAACCCATTAGATACTGACACCCAAGTTGGCGCACAAGCCTCGCAAGAGCAATTCGATAAGATTCTTAGCTACTTAGACATTGGCCGTGCTGAAGGCGCACAAGTACTTATAGGTGGGCAAGCGGCAACGTTAAACGACGAGCTGGATAATGGTTTCTACATTCAACCTACAATGCTAAAAGGCCATAACAAGATGCGCGTATTCCAAGAGGAAATCTTTGGTCCCGTAATCGCTATCACAACATTCAAAGACGAAGCAGAAGCATTAGAGATTGCGAATGATACTGAGTATGGATTAGGAGCAGGCGTCTGGACGCGAGATGCAAACCTTGCTTACCGTATGGGTCGTAATATCGAAGCAGGTCGTATTTGGGTGAACTGTTATCACGCCTACCCTGCCCACGCTGCATTTGGGGGTTACAAGAAATCCGGTATCGGACGTGAAACCCATAAGATGATGCTCGACCATTATCAGAATACTAAAAACCTCTTAGTCAGCTACGATATTAACCCATTGGGTTTCTTTTAACTGACGAGAAGCTCCCACTAAAAAATTATGATGTTATAAAAAGGGATGGTAGTGTAAGCGCTCATAAATACACACCACCCTTTTTTCAATGTCAACGTTACTTCTTTAAAGAAACGCCACCATTATTATTCGTCGTCCACTTAAAGGTTTCTTTTCTGCCACGTAAATCCGCATCGCCGTAAGTAATAACCATTTTTGCGGGGCTGTAAGTAAAGTCTTTTGTCGATTTAGACACAAACACATCATCGTCATACGTGTAAGTACCATTAAATCTCACTTTGTGCGTTTTTGTATTAATCACTAGTTCTTTATCAGAGTTATCATCACTAAAGGCAACCTGAAGATCTTTATCAAAATTCAAATTGGTATAAACGATAACATCGCTATTATTCGTTTTGACAAAAAGCTCATCACCTTTTTTCTTTACATCAACCTTGCCATGAAATGAGAACTTCCCAGTCGGATCAATTGACACTCTAAAATCACACGTCGCTGTCTTATTACAATTCTTTAATACTTTCTGTGTGAAGGCCGCTGTACTGCTTTCTACATACTCTGCAAATTGAATGCGCTCAGCGTCAGAATGAAACTTTTTCCCTGCAACAGCAACAGCCACATCATCCGCATCACACCCAGACAACATCACTAATACCAACGCCGATAATACTTTGATTTTCATTTAACCCTCAACTAAGAAACACTGTTTTATTTTATGTGTACTATATCGAAGACCATTCAAAATTCACAGAAACACAATTATAACTTTTTAAGTACAATCATTTTTTTACACTTAAAAATGTATATCATTTCACCTAAACTAAAAAAACAGATGTAAAATACAAAAAATCATACAACTTATGGAATTTAATCCCACCACCACCTGTAAGTTGAATTGATTATTGAAACCTAAAATTGGATAAATAAAAGGTGTATCTACAGAAATTGATATGATTACTTTTACCGCAAAAATAACACTTTTCATCTTTTGATAATTGCGCAAAGCCTTTTATTCAATCACTCCGTTGTTCGTTATGCAAATGTGGCGTAATTCCTGCTTTACTTTTTGACTATTCATGGAGGTTTTGGTTATTTCTGGATGAAAAAGCTGTCATTACAATCGATATTCATCTTAACCATACCAACACTGGTCTGGGTTATCGGGTTACTGTTTTCGAATACCTGGTGGCAGGAAAATATATTATCCGTTACTGCAATACCGTTTTTATTTTATTGTCTGGCGCTTATTTTTACGCTCTTTTTGCGTAATACTTTGCAATTTATCTTCTGCCTACCTTTTTTATTATTTTGGGGCTATGTACATCCTTTAGATAATTCGAGATCCCTCGCTCAGTGCCCTCAAACATTAAAAGTCTTTCAGTACAACTTACGTTATGAAAACCCAAGCCTTGATCCTCTTTTTTATTACTTACAACAATATCCCCAGCATTTATTAGTTTTCCAAGAAACAACACCAGAACATGGCAGCCTGCTAAAAAAAGTACTAAGAGCACAATACCCCTACCAATTTGGTGGGCAACCAAGAGTTGGCTACCCAAGCGGGCAACTTGTACTGAGCCAATACCCTCTGTTTAATATGAAAACCATCGCGACCCAGGCTGGTCACCAAATCATTCATGGTGTTTGGCATCCTCCCAAATACAAGCCGATTGAGCTGTATACCGCACACCCGCCGTCACCACGCAATGCACAGTTATGGGCCGAACGTAACGCACTACTGGAGACATTGAACAATTTAGTGGAAGATTACCTTGATACCGATAATGCCTCACCAGCTCAACTTATTGTTGGGGATTTTAATTTATCTTCGACTAGCGAGCGTTATCAAACCCTATTTGGCGGTTTTAAAAGTAACCCTGTCTCAAGCTGGCCGAATTGGTCCGGTTTACGGCAATATTTAACAATCGCGATTGATCACCTTTGGGCGCATTACCCACTAGAAATATGTGAACGGGAAGCACTCATAAATATGGCAGGTTCTGATCATCGCCCCATCGTGACTTACCTGACGATGCATCGAAGCGATCAGCCCAAATAGTGAATTAATTTAACGCACAATTAAAAAGACCGATGTCTAAATAGCATCGGTCTTTCTTCTTCGCCTCTTATAGCAGAGAAACCAGCATTAGCTTACGAGTTCAATATCCGTTTTAGGGATGCAACAACAAGCAAGTACTTTACCCTCTTCCTTTTCGCCAGAAAACAATGCAGGCACATCCGGTTGTTCAACCTCACCGCTTGCTAATGTTACTTTACAAGCGCCGCATAATCCCGCACGACAACTGTTCGCAATCTTCAAGCCTGCACTTTCTGCTTGCTCGAGTACTGTTTGCTGGTTGTTGCCTTCAAATATATTGCCATCGATACTGATCGTGACACTTTTCTCTTCGCCAGTTTCGATTTGAATCGGTCCAAATGCTTCTTGGTGATACTGTGACTCAGGCAGTGCTTTTGCAAGGAGTAATGATTTAGCTTCTTTCATAAACGCATCAGGACCACACACGAAGACTTGTCGTTCAGCCAGTGTAGGAATATGGTTTAATAACTCAGCAGATAAACGCCCCGATAACCCTTTCCAAGCTTTATCTTTACGACTTAATACAACATGAACGGTTAAATGAGGATGTGCTTCTTGAAGTAATTCAAGCTCATCTAAACATGGAATATCGTTTTGAGTACTGCACTGATGATAGAACACGACATCATGCACTTGATGGTGATCAGCTAAATAACGCAACATCGATAGCATTGGCGTAATACCACTGCCCGCAGAAAGCAAAAGTAATTTATCGGTGTGTGCACCTAGGTGGAATGTACCATCTGGTTTTTCAGCCACCAGCGTATCTCCCACAGCTAAATGATCATGCAGCCAATTCGATACGCGCCCATCATCTACACGTTTTACTGAAATAGCATAACGGCCAGGACGTGAAGGGCTAGATGACAATGTATAACGGCGTGAAATGTACTCACCATTGATCTCTAGTTGCAACGGTAAATGCTGACCCGGTTGATAAGTCGGCAATGTTTGTTCTTTTGTCGGTTCCAACCAAAATGTGCAAAAATCTTGCGCGATGTCTTCACGTTCAACGCAGGTTAACGTTAAGTTCAACTCACTGTTGTCGGCATACACTTCTTTCGGCTTCGTCTCGAGCACTTCGATGATGTCACCCGCTTTAATTTCGCCTTCATTTAGTGCAACCAAATTCTGGCCGAAATACACATCACCAGATGCATCAGCACGAAACTTAGACATAGTAGCTAGCGGTTCTTTCAATGCATTAAACTCAGCTGTTTTAGGGTTCACGGTGGTTAAAATACAACGTGAACATGGCTTAACGGATAAGAACTCAACCTCGCCAATACGAATGCGTTTCCAGCTATCTTCTGCAAATGCTTCTGTACCTGAAACAACAAGATTGGTTCGGAACTGATCCATAGTGCTTCGCTGACTGCTGCGGGCATTCAACGCCTCCAATGACGCTTCACTAATCACCAGTAAAGGGAAGCCATCGGCAAAGCTAACATTCTGATTAATCTTCGGGCGAAGACGATTTGATTGCTCGCCCGTATACAATAACTGCACTTCTTGACCTAGCAGTAAAGAAAACCAAGTATCAGCTTTAATTGTTGTGGTATACGCACTAAATTCGTCGCCCCACACTTCAGCATTGGTATCTTCCATTAAGAAATCAGCATATTTCAATACCAACGGCATACGACCCGGGTAGCTCAGTGTTATACCGTGAGATTGTATTGTCGCCATCACTTTTACCATCTCAGGGTGTTTTCTTGCCGTGATCATAGTGCCGTCTTTTTTAGCCACCATGAAACGGCGATCAAAACAGATCCCTTGTTTCTCAACCCATACTTGCGATTGGCTAAGACCCGCAATCGATTTAACGGGAAAGACATTAATTTGCGAAAGAATTGGAGACGTTAACAGTGTTGGCTTACTCACGTGGCGATCCTTAATGCTAATATTTTTACACGGCTGACAGGCATAGTATACCCAAGTTACCTCAAGGTGCTCGTTTCAGCGAGAATTTATCGGGCTCTAGGCAAGACGCTCATTTATAGGCCTAGTGGTTCTACGTTGAGCTCACTCTAAATCCTGCATCTTGAGGTGACTTGGGTATATCAATTATGTATAAGAATAAAACCTATAAAAAAGGCAGAGCCAATGCTCTGCCTTATTAACGATACAACACCAAAAGAGTCGGTTAGTTTACGGCTTTAATTGCCCAACCGACACGCTTTGGATAAACACGTTTAATTAACGGTTTGTTTTTTCTCTTTAGCAAGATGTGGCAACCTTCCATTACCAAACCAAATGCCATCGCAAAATAGACATACCCTTTGTTCACATGTATCGCGAAACCTTCTGCCATCAACAAGCCACCCAATAGCACTAAGAATAATAATGCTAGCGTTTTAAACCCAGGGTAACGCATTACGCAATCGTTGATTTTCTCTGCACACATCACCATTACACACGCCGAAGCGAGAATAGCAGCAACCATTAACGGTACTTCATCTGTCATACCTACAGCAGTAATAACGGAGTCCATAGAAAATACAGCATCGACAGCAACAATCTGCAGCAACACAAGTGCAATGCCGGCTCTTACCGTACTTGCGTTATGGTGCTCATCATGTGTTAACCACATCCATAATTCTTTTAAGCTTTTCGCTAATAAGAATCCACCACCCGCAATCATGATTAAATCACGACCAGTAAAGGCATAGCCCATCAAAGTCACTAGTGGTTCTGTTAATGACATTACCCAACTGATCGAGAAAACAAGACCAATACGCGCAATAACAGCCAATGCGATACCAAGGTTTCGCGCCATTTTACGTTGATGCTCGGGTAAACGTTCACACAATACAGAAATGAAAACAACGTTATCAACACCCAATACCACTTCAAGGGCAAATAGGGTTGCAAAGATAATTAATGCTTCAGGTTGAAGGAAAAGTTCTAGCATGTTGCATACTCCTGAGTGAAGGAGTAAGTAGGGGTTGAGCGACTCGAGGGGTCGTCCATATGTCTTTGGTGCCTCTTGTAAGAATGAGGCTGTAGTTAGCCACCACACCTTAATTCACGCAATGCAATGTTTGTAAGTATTTGTAACAGAGAGATACGTAACATTAAAAAACAATCGATTAAACGGAATGTACCGACATTATTAACGATAGGATGTTCCTATTACAACAATAAAATCTATCGCTTGTACTTATCACTGTAACAACCCTATTATTATTTCACAGTAAAATTGTGGAGTAAGTGACATGACTAAATCAACCTTAACACAAGCAAATGGTACACCTGTTGTTGATAACGATAATAGCTTAACGGCAGGTCCTAGCGGTCCTATTTTACTTCAAGACACTTGGTTAGTTGAAAAGCTAGCGCATTTCGATCGTGAGCGTATTCCAGAGCGTGTTGTACACGCAAAAGGGTCTGCGGCATTCGGTACATTTACAGTCACTCACGATATCTCAGCACTAACCAAAGCAAATCTATTCTCTGAAGTAGGCAAAGAAACTGACGTACTACTACGTTTCTCTACTGTCGCGGGTGAAAAAGGCGCAGCGGATGCTGAACGTGACGTTCGCGGTTTCGCCCTAAAATTCTACACCGATGAAGGAAATTGGGATTTAGTGGGTAATAATACCCCTGTATTCTTTATCCGCGATCCATTAAAATTCCCTGACTTCATTCACACCCAAAAACGCCACCCTGCAACCAATTTACGTAGTGCAACAGCGGCATGGGATTTCTGGTCACGCCACCCTGAATCACTGCATCAGGTCACTATTCTCTTCAGTGATCGTGGCATCCCTACTGATTACCGACACATAAACGGTTACGGCAGCCATACATACAGCTTCATCAACAGTGATAATGAGCGTTCTTGGGTAAAGTTCCATTTCAAAACACAACAAGGTCATAAGCATTATACCGATGAAGAGGCTGTGAATGTTGTTGGTAAAAGTCGTGAATCTTCACAAGTTGACCTCTTTATGAATATTGAAGAGGGCAACTTCCCACGTTGGGATGTGAAAGTGCAGATAATGACAGAGCAACAAGCACAAGAAGTCTCTTTCCATCCGTTCGACTTAACAAAAGTATGGCCTCATGGTGAATTCCCACTTATCGATGTAGGTGTATTAGAGCTAAACCGTAACCCAGAGAACTATTTTGCAGAAGTAGAACAGGCAGCATTCAGCCCAGCAAATATTGTTTCTGGTATTGGTTTCTCTCCAGATCGCATGTTACAGGGGCGCTTATTCTCTTACGGTGATACGCAGCGCTATCGTTTAGGTATTAACCACGGTCAGCTACCTGTTAATAAACCTAAATGCCCAGTACACACAACACACCGCGACGGTTCAATGCGTGGCGATGATAATGGGGGTAAAGAACCTAACTACGCACCAAACCATTACAATGCTTATGTACCAACGCACGAACAGGAGCCTGCGTTAACACTTGAAAAAGCCGCATTGCATTATGATTTCCGTGAATACGATGAAGATTACTACACCCAACCGGGGAATCTGTATCGCATCATGAACGCAGAGCAACAACAACGCTTTATCCAAAACTTGATAGCCTCGTTAAGTGAGGTAGATTGTGAGCAGATTAAACGCAATCAAATTTATCACTTCTATCAAGCTGATAAATCACTAGGTAAAGCATTGGCTGAAGGGTTAGGTGTTTCAATTGGTTAAGCAACATAAGCCAATGTTCACATAGCAATCCTTTATTGCGAGTCAATAAAGCGCAAAGGGTCTCCAAACGGAGACCCTTTTTCTTATTAACCTTTATTATTTTATGTGTATTTTGGGTTTGACCTACGGGTTTATGTTGAAGGCAACTATATTTAATGACAACACGCCCACCTTAACGCTTAGTAACTCTAAGTATTGAGTAACTAAGTACGCAGGTGTTCGTTCTCGCATTCAATAAAAAATCGAGGTGTTTGCTGTGAATGTTTCAGTTAGCCGTGCAGTTAGTGTTTGTATAGCAAGTTCTACTTTATACCTTGGATTCATACAATCGAGCTTAGCATCAGAAAATGACACGCTGATCAGTTACAAAACAACACAAACTATTACGTTAGATGGCCAGCCCGAAAAAGAATGGGAAAAAGCAAAGCCTTTAACCATGCTTTTAGACTATATGCCTTATAAGCCCGATCAGTATGAAGGAATGCTTAAAACACAATATTCCATCAAATCCCTTCATGACGATCAGAATATTTACTTTTTTGTACAATGGGATGACCCAACAAAAAGCGTTGATCGTTTCCCGTGGGTTAAGCAAGATGATGATTCATGGAAGCAACATAAGAATCTCGATCAAACGGGTCATGAAAATACCTATTACGAAGATAAAGCAAGTATCTTCTGGGCCATTAATGCCAAAGGCTTTTCAAAAAAAGGCTGTGACATTGCCTGTCATTTAGCAGATGAAGAGGGAAAAGTTGCAGACATTGAACAGAAATCTGCGGGGCGTAAATATACCAGAAAAGACGGTGAGACCATTGATATGTGGCACTGGAAAGCTGTGCGTACTGGGCTTACAGATCAATTTGATGACCAGTTTGTCGATGCGACTAAAGATCCCGCAGCAAATAGAAACTGGGGCCGAAAAGGCGACTCAAAAACAGGCGGCGGATACCAAAATAATATAAATGAAGATAAGAGCGAACCTGCATACGGTGGCTTAGTAATGAATCTTGATGATAATTATGTCATTCAAGACATCGATAAAGCGCCCTTTATCGATACCTATAAGCCCGGAGATAAACTGCCTGGCATCGTCGTTTCCCCGTTTACCGGATCCAGAGGCGATATCTCATCTAAAGCCGTTTGGGCTGATGGTAAATGGACGCTTGAATTCCAGCGTAAATTAGTCACCACTGGTGAAAATGCCGCAGTAGAAGATGTGCAATTTTCAGACCTGAGTGAAACGTATTACTTCGGTGTTTCTGTGTTTGATAATTCTCAAATCAATCATATTTATCATGAAGGCGCGTTAAAGCTCAACTTCAAATAACACGTATACCCAATTGATCCTATATCGGTGCTTCTTTTAAAGAAGCACCTTTAATTTACCAGATTTATTAGTACCTTATATCTAGAGTGTTCATCCTTAATATTGATTAGAGGAAAACGCATGCGATTACATAACCTGCACTTTTCATCCAAACTTGCGCTATCTGGTTTTCTGATCACCATGCTATTTGGTTGCTTATCAGCAGCAACATTAATTGGTCTTGTCTATTCGTCGAACGAGACAGGATTTAACCTGCCAAGCATCGAGAAAATGAGCGCCAAGTACAGTGAGGCACAACTTGTAGGGTCAATGAAAACATCAATGTATGAATATGTTGCTGATGATGACGATATTTTAATCGTTGAAGATTGGATAAAAAAAGGGGCTATGGATGACGAGCAATTTCAACAAGATGTAATGACAATTCTTAAACAAGATTGCCAAAGCTGCCATAGTCGAACATCAACAAAATCTAAGGCTATCAACTCTATACCCTTTAGTCGTTATGATGATGTAAGCAAGTTCACTCAAGCGGGTTATTCTTGGCAATCGATGGCAAAAACCGCTCATATCCATCTTTTTGGCATCTCATTGTTATTAATAGCGACCAGCCTGACCTTCTCATGCAGCACTTACAATCCTTACATAAGAATAACTTTAATTTCAATTAGTTGGATTGCGCTATGGCTAGACATTGCCAGTTGGTGGCTAGCGAAATACTCGACGATCTTTGTTTATATGATTGTCGGTGCAGGAACAATAGAGGTGGCATCAATTGTAACGATGAGCGGTTTGGCATTGATCAACATCTGGTGGAAGATACCAGATTTTTGTAAATAAGGTGGATCCCTCCGCACAATCGCTTTACATTCATCGTTGCGTAGCCAGAGAGCAGACTGAATGCTGGAATAATACAATAAGTGCAACAGATTCAAATTTCACTCGCTGGCAGCATAATATTATCTGAAAATCAGTGTGTTTATATTTCGTATAACTTTGCGACAAAACCGCGATGCATCTCATTATTTAAATCATCAATGCAATATTATCTATAAAAAAATATAGAGTAAAAGAGATGCGAAAAATAAACGACGTTGATTTGAAATTACTGCATTTATTTATAACCATTGTTGATTCTGGCGGTTTTTCAGCAGCACAATTTAAACTAAATATGCACCAATCAACAATTAGTACAAAAATGAATGACCTTGAAACTCGGCTGGGAATGACATTATGTTACCGTGGACGACGGGGATTTCGTTTAACCAGTGACGGCAATAAAGTTTACCAACTCAGCCAAACATTGTTTGATGATATTAGTCATTTTGAAAATCAACTCGATAATATCAGAGACGTCTCTCATGGTCACATCAGGTTGGCACTCACCGACAATCTTGCGACCAACCCGCAATGTAAAATTCAGCAAGGTATTAGGCATTTTTGTAATAGTTACCCCAAGGTCACTATCGATACGGATATCTGGGATTCCTATCAAATTGAAATGATGTTACTAGAAGGAAAGGTAGAACTGGGGATCACCTCATCTGAAGTACAAAAAGACGGACTAAACTATCGCTATTTATTTGAAGAGAAGCAGTGCCTATATTGTGCTCCAGAGCACCCAATATTAGCGGTATCAGGCGAAATTACCACAAAAGATCTTCTCAAACTCCCAATAGTTGATCGGGGGTTATCGCATAAAATCACACCATTCAGCGATACCAAAAATTTAATGCATCTTGCAAGCAGCACCAACATGGAGGCGACAGCTCACCTTATTTTATCCGGAACCTTTGTTGGTTACCTTCCCGATCATTATGCCTCTATTTGGGAACAAAGAGGCGAAATGGTAAAAGTTAATGCCACTTCTCTCGAGTACCTTGCCGCATTTCATTTAACGACACTTGACTCAAAAGATTTATCGCTGGCAGCCACTGAATTAATGCATGCAATCTCCAATGTTCACATAAATAACAGCACATCAATGACTGTATCAATGTAATCGAAGAAAAAACAATACGGGATAATTAGTTTTATCCCGTGAATATTATTTCATCTTTTTTATTACATCGATTTCCCACAATGTATCCATCTTAAAGCCACTATTTATCTTTAAATATAAAAAGCGCTCAATGTTTATCAATAACAATATTACCTAAAGGTAAATATATGAGTGCTTATCCATGTATTAATATCCACTTAAATACGATCACCCAAAACACGAAAAATCTAGTAACGACATGCCAAAGTCACGGTATTACACCAGCTGGCGTAACAAAACTAGCCTGTGCCTATCCGGAAGTCGGTCAAGCTATCCTTGACGGTGGTATTTATTTACTCGCAGATTCACGTATTGCGAATTTAATAAAACTCCATCATCTCGATGCAAAAAAAATGCTGTTACGAATACCCGCTATCAGTGAAGCTGATGACGTTGTTCATTATGCCGATATATCCTTAAACTCTGAACTCGTCACCTTAGAAGCCCTTTCTAACGAAGCGATCAAACAGCACAAATCACACCAAGTCATCATCATGCATGATTTGGGTGATCTTCGTGAAGGCGCATTCTACGAAGAAGAAACGCTAGCACTGTCACGTAAAGCAATCGCACTTCCCGGTATTGATTTAGTAGGCCTTGGAACAAACCTCGCCTGTTATGGCGGAGTTGAACCCACCGCTGCAAATCAAAATCAGCTTATAACCATCGCCAAGAAGATAGAAACTGAGCACCAAATCAAGTTGCAATACTTATCAGGGGCAAGCTCTGCCGGTCTGCAGCTCATGCTTAGCGGTGATCTTCCACAAGGAATTAACCAGTTAAGGCTGGGTGCATCCGTTTTAATGGGCATTGGCCTCAATGATGAACGAGTCCCCAATACTAGTCAGGATACATTTGACCTCACAGCAGAAATCATCGAAATAAAAGTTAAACCGTCGGTTCCTGTAAATTCAACGGCGCTAGATGCCTTCGGTAACAAGCCCGAATTTATTGACCGAGGGCTACGAAGACGCGCTATTTGTGCCATTGGAAAGCAAGATGTCGATATCGACCAAATTACCCCAAAAGACAACAACATCCTCGTTATTGGTGGTAGCAGTGATCACCTTATTCTCGACATTAACGACAGTGAAATCGACTACGGCATCGGAAGTCTTATTGAATTCGAACTTTCTTACGGAGGGGTTTTACAGTGCATGACCTCTGAATACATCACAAAGCGTTTTATCTCATCTACATCCGTTAAGGAATTACTATGCTAAAAATTAAGAAGTTTCCTAATACGTTTACGATCTTATTCCTTTTAATTGCATTTTTTGCATCATTGACCTACCTATTACCCGCAGGTAAATACACCCGCGAAATGAATGAACAGTTGGGTAGGGAAGTTCCGTTACCCGGTTCTTACCATGTCATAGAATCATCGCCACAAGGCTTTTTTGACACCTTAATGGCGCCGATCTCCGGCTTTTATGATCCGATAAGCGGCGTTATTGGTGCTATTGATGTCAGCTTGTTTGTTCTTATGGTGGGTGGTTTTTTGGGTATTGTGACCCAAACAGGGGCGATTGATACTGGTATTGCTAGGATCATGGTGCGATTAAAGGGCAAGGAGATCTACATGATCCCTATCCTAATGACCCTATTCGCTTTAGGTGGTACATCATATGGTATGGCTGAAGAGTCCCTTGCTTTCTATGGTCTACTTATTCCCATTTTTATGACCGCACGCTTTGACCCCTTGGTTGCTGTCGCCGTTATCTTTGTTGGAACCGGTATTGGCACCTTAGGCTCAACCATCAACCCATTTGGAACCGTTATCGCCTCAAACGCGGCTAGCGTAGATTTTCTAAGTGGTGTAGAGCTTCGCTTTGCAATACTCGCTATTGCACTTGTCGTCGGCATTGGCTACGTCATGCGTTACGCCAAAAAGATTCAAAATAACCCTGATTCATCTTTATTGGCACATCTACGCGACGATAATGAAAAACACTTTCTGGGAGGTAAAGATTCAACCGACAACCTTCCCCTACTTACTGGTCCACAAAAAGGGGTTTTGGCACTCTTTATCCTTACATTCAGCATCATGATCTACGGTGTTTCCTGCCTTGGTTGGTGGATGGCTGAAATGGCAACATTGTTCATATTCATGGGCATTTTTTGCGGGATTGTCGGCCGTCTTAGTGAAGACGATCTAATCAACTCTTTCGTTGCTGGAGCTGCCGATCTCATTGGCGTGGCATTAATTGTTGGCGTCGCACGTGGCATTGTAGTGGTTATGGAAGCGGGTAATATCACCGATACTATTCTTAATTACGCAGAAGGCCTTGTTGCAGGAAAAAGCTCAGTGCTGTTTATCAACACCGTCTACGGTATTGAAATGCTGCTCTCTTTCATCGTTCCATCAACTTCTGGCTTAGCAGTAATGAGCATGCCAATCTTGGCGCCATTGAGTGACTTTGCCAATACGGGTCGTGAGTTAGTGGTTACTGCGTTTATGAGCGGAATTGGTACTATTCTATTTGTTACCCCAACCTACGGTGTACTAATGGGCGGACTCGCCATTGCCCGTATTCCTTATGTAACCTGGCTGAAATTTATTGCCCCACTGGTGGCTTTCTTTGTTGTTCTTAACTGCATTATCCTTTCCATTGGCGCTAGCCTTTACAGCTAATTGTTATTAGCTACTCGTTAATAGCAACACACTTCCCTGATAGATATTAGTTACTGGGGAAGTGTGTTTGCTAGCGAACCTAAACAGATAAATATTTAGGATTGTTGCGCTTGTTAAAAGGCGTTTTTATACATTACGCCATCTTTCATGATAACTTTCTGCGTTTCAGGGTTCACTACACATGCAACGCCTTCTAACGGATTACCATCAATAATCAACAGATCGGCGTAGGCCCCTTCTACCAATTGACCAATTTTGCCTTCTTGATAAGGATGTTGGTATGTCGATAGTTCAAACAAGCGCCCACAGTTCGACGTTGCCATTTTCAGCGCCGTTAAAGAATCGAACACTTTCTCGATGGCTTCTAGCTCACTTGATTGGGTTGCATGAACATTCAATGTACCAACGCAGTCTGTACCGTAACAAATATTCTCGATCTCATACTTTTTTATCAGCTCTGCAGAACGTAGCATGGCTTTTCCAACGCGTTCAGTTTTCTGATACAACACTTCTGAACCTAGAGGAATTTTACGCTCAGCAATGAGTGATGAAGTAAAGTATGACGGGATAACAAAAATACCTTTATCTTTAATCGTTTGAGCAATGTCTTCATCCATAATTGTGGCATGCTCAAATGACATAATGCCCGCTTCTGCCGCTCTTTTCATCGCTTCTGTTGTATGGATGTGTGCCGCCACGTAAGTACCGTAGTCTGATGCAGCTTCAACCGCCGCTTTCAATTCATCAAGGGTATATTGAAGCGTATCGAGTGGATCAAAAATTGATGATGCACCACCACCCGCCATCACCTTGATTTGAGATGCGCCCATAAATAGCTGCTCACGCACCGCCTTTAGTACCTCGGCACGACCATCTGCAATAGTAAATGCCCCCGTCTTCATCAGCGGAGAATCTTCATGGTTATTAAAACGCTTCTGTCCACGGTTCTGACGGTAATCTGAGTGTCCTGATGTTTGAGAAATTGCAGCTTGAGATGGGAAAATTCGAGGGCCTGTCGCATAACCATTATCGATAGACACTTTAAGACCTGTCGTATTACCCGCAACATCGCGAACAGACGTAAAGCCACGCATCAACATCCCTTCTGCCACTTTTGCCGAACGTATTGCAATCTCTTCCGTCGTCATGGTATCCAGAATATGTGGCGCTTCAGATAACGTAATGTGAACGTGAGCATCAATCAGACCGGGCATTACCGTATGGCCATTCGCATCAATCACTTTCTCGATAGTGCTCTCGTCAACAGCATCTTTGGTGATTTTTATGACAATATTATTTTCAATAACTACATTCACATTTTGAATTAGCTTTTCATCTGTACCGTTAAATAGATTCGCATTTTTAATTAAAATCATAATTGTGCCCTTAATAATATTCACATTCATAATGTCTTGCTTACGAAGTCAATTTATCGGTTTATTTAAGGCGGTATTTATCATTTTGCGCCACAACACCACAGGGAAGTATCGTGACATCTTTTTTATTACAGGCACTTTTCTCGAGAGTTCGAGGTTTCATACCAATCTGGATAAGTAAATGGCCATAAATTTGCGCAGAAAAAATCGGTAAGAACAAGATAGAAATTGAAGTAACTAGTGGTTCTAATTATAAAATTTCTAACGCAGTCATTATCGATTTTAACCAGCAAGAATGATCAGATACTTATTTAGGTTGGTATCAGTTGTGGCCCATACTTTTGTACCCATCAGTTCAATGTAGAGTGAGCAAGAATAACGCTACGTTCTGCCAATGCCTTTCTATCCCAAGATGCGACACAATCTGTACTGACATCACCAAGTGGCGTGAATTGGTAAGAAGTTATCTGTGACAAGGGTAATTTATGGGGGTCGTTCAGTTATTTTAATGAGGTTTATTATGTCCCATAAGTTTAATCAATATCGTCAATTACTAAATAGTTCATTAGACCATGCAGTCGATTACCTAGAATCTTTGCCTGAAAGACCAATTGATAAACAGTCAAGTTCAGGGACTCTCCGAGAAGCAATAGGGGGAACACTGCCTATTACAGGAACAGCCCCAGATCAAGTGATTCAAAAATTGGTCACGGATGTTGAAGAAGGATTGATCGGCTCAGGTGGACCTCGCTATTTTGGTTATGCAATTGGTGGCTCGTTCCCTGTTGCGTTAGCGGCTGATTGGCTCGTGAGCGCATGGGATCAGAATGTACCTTATTACGTATCAAGCCCCGCAACATCCATTGTTGAAGAAACGGCTGCAGAGTGGATGCTGGATCTGCTCAACCTACCGAAAACCGCAGGTGTGGGTTTTACCTCTGGCGCTCAAGAGGCTATTTACACTGCACTAATCACTGCGCGTAACAGCTTGTTGGAAAAAGCAGGCTGGGATGTTGCTGCGAATGGCTTATATGGCGCGCCCCGTATTCATGTCGTAATGAGTGATCAAATTCATTCGACTATTAAGCGTGCTTTATCAATGATTGGCATTGGGCTTAAAGACATCAAGACGATTCCCACCGATCAGAACCTCCGAATTATTCCAGATACATTACCAGCGATCCTAGCCGAATGTGATGGGCCAACCTTAGTTTGTGCTCAGGCTGGGTGTATCGATTCAGGGGCTTTTGATCCGTTTGATGAAATTGCATCTACTGTTGAAGCCCACCCGAATGCTTGGCTTCACGTTGATGGTGCTATCGGCTTATGGTCGGCAGCTAGTGATACGCAAAAGCATTTATTGAAAGGAATAGAGAAAGCAGACTCATGGGATACCGATGGCCATAAGTGGTTCAACATGCCATACGACAGCGGCATGGTGATAGTAAAAGATGCAGCTTTATTGGCGAAGGCAATGGGGGGGAATAATATGGGAGACTACCTCACTGACGCCATTGCAAAACCGGATAGAAATGCCATTAACTTTGGTATATCTGCCTCTCGTCGAGCTCGAGGAGTACCAGTATATGCAACTATCAAAAGCTTGGGCAAAGAAGGTATTCAGGATCACCTAGATAACTGCTGCACGTTAGCGAAACGAATGGCTGATAAGCTCCGTAATGTTGATGGCATCACCATTCTAAATGATGTGGTATCAAACCGTTTCTCTGCTCAGTTTGGCAAGGGAGATGTCGCATTTCGTGATCAGCTAACTGCTCGTATTGTTCATCAACTTCAGCAAGATGGTTTTTGTTACCCCTCAACGTCTGGCTATAAAGGGCTAAAAACTATGCTGTTCTCTGTTTTGAGCTGCCATACCACAGCACAAGATATTGATGCCTCTGCAGAAAAAATCATTGAAATCTATCATATGGAACTGGAGAAGGTTCAGGAAAAAGAACACGCTATCTGAAACTACCTTGAGTGGTTAGGCTAACGTAAAACAGGTCTGTCAGAGATGATAGACCTGTTAATTTATAGTTAGGAAATTCAATCCATAACTAGAACTGATTAGGCAGAACCTAGTGCATAAGTTTGTTACAAGCAGGCTGATAAACACCTCACTTTTTAACGTCTTTTTCTACCGCAATCGCAGCACGAATAAAGCCTTTATTATTATCCAATAATTGCTTGGCCTCTTCTGCATTTAACTGTGCCAACACCATTACGATTGCTGTTTTGCAATGTCCGTTACATGCCGCTAATGCGCTTTCTGCTTCTTCTCGACTGCAGTCTGTTGCTTCAATAACAATCTTTTTCTGACGTTCAACCAACTTAGCATTGGTGGCTTCAACATCGACCATCAAGTTGCCGAACACTTTACCCGAACGAATCATTGCTCCCGTCGTCAGCATATTCAGCACCAACTTCTGGGCAGTGCCTGCTTTCATGCGGGAAGAACCCGTTACCACTTCTGCACCCACAACAGGCGTGATACTAATATCAGCCGCTGCTGTCATAGGGCTATTGGGGTTACAGCTAATACAAGCAACAGTAGCATTCACCGATTTGGCATACGCCATCGCCCCTAAAACATAAGGAGTACGTCCACTTGCAGCTATTCCGACGAGCACATCTTTTCCATTAAAATTAAGGTCTTTTAAATCACCTTCACCCAGCTCACGGTTATCTTCTGCATTTTCTACTGCACGTAAAATAGCGGTATGCCCACCAGCAATAAGGCCAACCACTTGTTCAGGTTTAGAACCATAAGTCGGTGGGCACTCACTCGCGTCTAAAATACCAAGCCGACCAGATGTACCAGCACCGGTATATATTAAACGCCCGCCCTTCTTAAATGCCTCAGTGATGGCATCTACCACTTGGCTAATTTCTGGTAATGTTTGTTCAACCGCTAACGCCACTTTTTTATCTTCATCATTGATCACTTTCAACATATCGATAGTTGATAAGGTATCGATGTGCTGGCTGGCTGTATTACGGCTTTCGGTGATCAGATTGGTTAAATCAATTTTCATGGCATTGGCTCAATATCGGTATGTAGCGTTAGATAATAGGGAATTTTATATTTATCAACAACACGCATATCCTATATCAATACCCACACATGGCTGTTTTACAGGTTAACGCAAAGGAGATGCTTCACCGACATACTACCTTAGCTTTAGCAAAACAGATTACAAACACAGGTGATTTGTACTGTCATTTTATGGTTAACTCATATCTGTAAAGCCCCTATTCATGGTATCTTAAGCAATAAAACATCATCCAATTTATTATCTCTCTGGACATTTAAAGCGCTTAATTTATGACTCAACCGCATTCACAAACAGACGCTTCGCCTTCTATTAAGCCGCGCCGATTAAAAAAAATTGCCAAATGGACCTCGATTGGCCTTTTAAGTCCAATGATCCTTATAACAGGCGTATTAAGTTACGGCGTTAATTTAGATCTCGCGCCACACCGTGCTTACATTAATCAATGGCTAACCGATAACCTTCATCGCGATGCTGAAATAACAGGCGATATCGAACTCGAGATCTCATTCAGCCCTGCTATTCGACTTGAAGGAGTAATGATAGGCAATATTGAGGATATTCCATGGCAACCAATGCTGACATCGGGTTACTTAGAAGCCAAAATATCAGTGTTACCGCTTTTAAATAATACCTTGGAAATTGATCACCTTGAGTTTGAGGATATCGCGCTTAATTTAGCCAAAACAGCGGATGGCCTAACGAATTGGGAATTTAATGAGCAACCCTTACCAGCAAGCGCAGTAAACCTAAATGCCAATGATGAAAACCAAGACCCATCGAATTCCGGATTGCCTTTCTCATTACGTTTAAGTGACAGTATTTCAGCGAAAAATATTACATTCGCTTATGAAGATCAGACTCAAAATCAATATATTGGCTTGTTTTTAGAAAACCTTAATCTGACCAAACCTGATACATGGCAGCTTGATGTAAAAGGTCACACCATGGGGCAAAATTATGATTTAACCCTTGAAGGCGATCTGGAAACCCTAATTAATGAGCAGCAGGGTTTACTGAAAGCGAAGGGAGAGTTTGCAGGCGCACAACTTAACATCGACGCGAATATCGTACCGCTACAACAAGGCGAGTCACACGCTACAGTGCAGCTTGATTGGCAAGATACTCGCCCCATTGAAGATTTATTAGGGCTTGATGTAAAACCTATCGCACCACTTAGCGTAAACGCTGATGTCACTGCTTCTATGAATCATTTCGCGATTACCGACCTTACCCTAACAAGCCCGATAACCCAAGCCAAAGGCAACCTTGACGTTAAGCTGGATGTGCCATACACAGACGGTCATAACTTCATTGAAGGGCAACTCGATATTCCATTGATTGATTTACGCCCATGGTTACAACCAGAAGAGCCCCAACCAATGATGATGTCAGCTTATGGTGCTGCACCACAACAGTCACCATTACAGCGGGCACTCGACCAATGGCTAATGAAAACCACCACCAAAGTCGGCGTACATATTGGCGAAGTTAAAGGACTAGGTACAAACGTCGCCAATTTATCGCTAAATATCGAAGGGATCGACGGAAAACTACAAGCGCCAATGACCGCAGACATTGCCAATGTTCCATTTCGTGGTAATGCAAGAATCGATGCAACAGAATGGACATCGAATGTCGATATTACCCTGGGGGCAAAAGATTCTTCTCTAGGAGAAATTGCTGGCTGGTTAACTGGTATTCCTTACGCCTCTGGTCACCTTACATCGTCTGAGTTAACAATCACCACGCAAGGCACCAAACTGCAAGAATGGTTAGATAACAGCCAAATTGCACTTTCAATTGATGATGCCAACGTTGGCTGGGGCAGCCAAGCAACATTTGCAATTGATACCGCCCAATTAGCAGCAGGAATGAATCGCCCTTTCAGCTCAGATATTCAAGGCGAGCTCATGGGTATACCGACCCATGTAACTGCTAAAGCTGGCACGCTCGGTGACATTATTAATGGTCGCGATTGGCCAACACAATTACATATCGATAGCTCAGTATTAGATGTAAAAGCACAAGGCCTATTAGTCGGAACTCAATGGCAAGAAGGTAGTTGGCTCAACTTAACCGTTCAAGGCGATGATGCTAGCAAGCTAAGTCCTTGGTTAGGCACGCAAACTAACGTAAATGGTGAAATTGCATTAAACGGTAAGCTGACTTACCAAGATAAGTGGATCAACCTTGATATACCCACTTTATCTTTAATGAACACCAAAGGGCAATTTGAAGCAAAATGGCGACCAGAAGACGGTAACCCATTTTTAGTGCTTAACATGCAATTCGATCAATTGGATTTCACGCAATTTGGTCAGTTTGTTAACGATGATGAATTACCCCAAGTAGAACAAGCAGTACCGACACAAGGTGTGAATCTAGATGTGCCATTATTAGGCAATGATCTTGTTATTGCAGATGCTGATTTATCACTTAGCGTAAAAACAATGACATGGGCAGATCAACATGTCGATAACGTGAACTTCACAGGAAAAATGCGAAACGGAAAAATGCCAGCTTCCCCTTTTGGGGCTAGTTATGCCGGTAGTCGCTATAGCGGAGATATTGCGTTTAACTTAAATAATGCAAACATCAGTACGCAGCTCAATCTTGGCGTTAATAATCCCGATATTGGTCGTATTTTATCGCAATTTGATGTAACCGATGATTTGGGCATGAAGCTTAAATCAGCCCAGCTTGCCATTGACCTATCGGGTCGCACGATTATCGAGTTAATGGAACAAGCCAAAATCGAAGCTAAAATGTCGGGAGGCGAACTAAAAATCGCTGATGTCTACACAGGAAAAGCCATTAATGTTTCACTTGATAATGGACACTTTATTACGGGTCCTAATGATGCAACACAGCTCAAAATCGCAGGGCAAGCATCTGAACGCGCAGTTTCTATAAAATTGGATTCACTGTCACTGAAACAAGCCAATGACGGACGCAAATCAATGCCCGTTAATTTAGCGGTTAATGTGGGTGATATGGCATTCAATGCGCGATCTAGCGTTACCCTGCCAATGGACATTAAACGTTTAAATCTCGCTTTTGATGCTTACACACCGAACTTAGATCGCTTTAACCTCTTTACTGGTGTTGAACTGCCCCCTTATGGCCCGATAAAGCTTGCAGCTCAAATGTCGATGGATGATATCGGCTACCACCTGTGCGATATGATGGTACAAGTGGGTGACAGTAAATTAATGGGCAAAGGTGACATTATTCCGCCAATAAAAGGACAAGATCGTCCTTCTGTTAATATCGCTTTGCATGCACCATTTATCCAAATTAATGACTTTAAGGCTACAGGCTGGCAAGCATGGTTAGCTGAAGATCAATCTATTGAAAGTACTACTATCAATAGCAAAGACAGTGATGCAGTGCCCGTTATTAGCCCTGAAGGTTTAGATATAGTGAACGCTAACTTCAAGCTCAATGTCGATGAAGTACGGTCAGGAGCTGACTGGCTGGGCGCGGGCAAGCTATATTGGCAACTAGAGCAAGGGCAATTCACTCTGCAACCATTGCATGTGAAATTACCCGGTGGTGATATCAATATCCATGGTGAAGTGAAAGCCAAACAAAAAATGTTTGATATTAACCTGCAAGGTAGAGTAACCAATTTTGATTATGGCATTCTTGCGCGTCGACTCGATCCGAACACAGACATGCACGGTAAAATCAGTACGCAATTCAGCCTAACAAGCATCGCTAACACCCCAGATACACTGATGAATAATGCGAACGGATTCATTGGTTTTGCTGCTTGGCCTAAAACATTTGAAGCCAACTTAATTGATTTGTGGGCTGTCAGCTTAACCGATGCCATTTTACCCAACTTTACCAATGATGACCCATCGGTATTAAATTGTGTTGCAGCGGGCATGGATATTAAACAGGGAACAATGACTCAACGTAACTTGCTGCTTGATACCACTCGCATTCAAGTCAATGGCCTGCTCAATGCGAGCTATGCAGACCGTGCATTTGATTTATATCTAAGCCCTAAGTCGAAGAAGGCACAAATATTCAGCTTGCAAACCCCAGTTGAGGTACATGGCAAGTTTGAAGACTTTAACCTTGATGTACCTTGGTCTGCCATTTTCGAAACCTCGGTTCGCTTTACAACAAGTCCCGTTGTGTCGCCTATTCGCTGGTTAATCGAAAAACCACTCGAACGAGATGGTAGTCAAACGTGTGAAAGAATTTGGCAAGGTTCATAAGTCATAAAATTATGACTGCCGAATTCATGAACTAAGTACAACACCCTCCCCCTTTGAATCTTCATTTTGGGAACATCAAAGGGGGCAGGTTTATGCCCAAGGTAGCTTGGGTATATAAGATAACTATTCATCTGCGTTTAACTTTTGTTGCTTTATATTTTTACGTATCACTTCAGCTTAATTTTACTTAAAGACTCGCAGTAAACATAACAACAGAATGATAACTAATATGCTTTTTATCAATACTGGCCATCAGTAACAATGAACACTGGCGAGTAATTGACATACAAACCGACCAGATTGAGAATAAAGAATTAACATTAAAGCTTAAGATATTGTTTACCAAAGCATGAATGGCATACTATATAACTAAAACCGTCAATAAATAGTCACCCTCCCGTTATCACCTTCATTTATAGACTTTTTTTTGACATCTTTATTTGTATCATATTGTAAAATAGCGCATAATCTTTCGCCTAAAAACACATAATGATACATCACTCAACTATTAGATAATCTCCTCAAGGTTGCCGTAACAATGGAACAAAAAATATTAGTTGTAGAAGATAGCCGCCCTTTTCGAAGAGCGATTGAAATAGAACTTCGAAAGTCAGGTTTTTTCCCAGTCTTCGCCGAAACTATCGCTGAAGCAGAAAGAATACTTGATGATACAACTGACTTCCTATGCGCAATTCTTGATTATTGTCTACCAGATGGACAAGATGGCGAGATTATTGATGTTTGTTTATCTGTTGATATTAAAGTTATCGTTCTCACGGCTTTAATGGATGAAATGACACGCGAAAAAGTACTGGCAAAAACGGTTATTGATTATATTCCTAAAGATAGCCCTGCTTGTATCGCGTCGATCATTCCCATATTAAAGCGACTGGAAAGTAACAGATATCATAAAGTACTCGTTGTCGACGATTCAACAACGGCTCGTCGTTATATTCGCAGTTTACTTGAACGCCAATATCTTACCGTGATAGAAGCTAAAAATGGTGAGCACGCATTAGAAGTCTTCCAACAACACAAAGACATTAGTTTAATTATTACCGACTATTCAATGCCAGAACGTGACGGTGTTAGTCTGATTAAAGAAATACGAAAGCGTCACCGCTCCGGACAAGTCGCAATAATAGGGTTATCAGCCAGTGATGAAGCAGCATTAACCGCGAAGTTTCTTAAAGCCGGTGCAAATGACTTTTTAACCAAGCCATTTAATCAAGAAGAATTCTATTGTCGTTTACACAGTACATTAAACACGCTAGATTCTGAGCGTCACCTTTTTCATCTGGCGAATAAAGACTACCTGACTCAAACGTGGAACCGTCGTTATTTCTTTGACCAACCATTGTCAAAAAATCATTCGGGTCCTCGATGTTTAGCATTACTTGATATCGATAGTTTTAAAACAATCAACGATACTCATGGCCACCACATTGGCGATATGGTGTTGATTGAATTTGCTAACACATTGAAAACTTACTTTTCAGACGCCCTTGTCGCACGATTTGGTGGCGAAGAATTTTGCATACTTTATGGCAATTCACCAACAGTGTTCAACCAACGCCTTGAAGCGTTAAAAAATGATATTGCAGATAGCCAACTCGATATCCTAAATAATTCAATTAGCTATACAATTAGTGCGGGGGTCGTCAACGCTGACAGTAACGTGCATGATCTTATTGGCCGCGCAGACAAGTGTTTATATAAAGCGAAAGAAAATGGACGTAACTTAATCGTCACGGAATAAATTACGCTCAAAAGAATGGATTCTATTTTTATCTCTTTTAATAACGAGTACATAAGAATCCATTTCACACGTTTTTTCATCACAAGCTTTTACGAATAGCTTGGGTATAGAGCAATATGTGTTAGCGTTTTGCTTTAAATAGAACAGCACGGCTCATTAATCCGGCATTGAGCTCAACCCTACATTGAGTACTCGTTGCTAAAGAGACTTGTTCACCCGTCCAGTAGTCACACCATTCGCCTTCAATCTGGCTTTCTAAAATGACTGTGCCCTTTTCATCACCACTAAAATTAAACAGCACGTGTAATTTATCGCTTTCACCATACTCAAGTTCTGCATGCCGCATTAATAGATCATCAAAAACAGCCGATGATTGCGTAACATTCTGTCTCTCAATCAATGCTGGTAGCGTATTTCGAGCAAAATCATCAAGATGATAAAGCGGATCGCCCGATAACAATAAGCCACCACAAGCCAATAACACATCACGATGAAAATGGTAGTTTTCACTTGATGTCGCCTGCCCTTTTATCGAGATCAACGTTGCGCAATCAGGGTCAATTTGCCATAACCGTTGATGCTGCCAAGCGCGGCTAAAGGTTTCTTTTGCAATTTGTTCAAAACGGTGTGGCTGACGCTCTACATCATCAGACACTCGCATTGCATCAACTAATCCGAGCGATGGCCACATAGGAGCATTACACCCTAATAGCCAAGCATCGCCAGCACCTTTGGCAATCGCTTCCATTCCCATTCGGTAAGCCTGAACACCCGTTACACCCTTCTTATAACGTGATCCTTTCAACGTACCCCAATAGTTAGCATCCAACTTAAAAAGTTCAACACCCCACTCTTCACGCATAGTACGCACAACATGGATTAAATGTTGCTGTACGTCAGGGTGGCTAGTATCCAAAATATACCAAGGTGTACAACGCCAGCCACCGTAAGTAATGTCTTCCGCTTTTAGTAACTCACCCTGTTCATTTCTAACAAACCAATCAGGGTGATCATTGAACACTTTAGATTCCGGTTGAGCGATAAAAGGTGCCATCCAAATGGCAGGCTTCTTTCCTTTGGCTTTGATTTGCTGGATTAAATGTTTAACACCACCAGCAAAACGATCTGACGGTGTTAACCAATCACCCATAAATTCTTGATAGCCATCATCAAGTAAAACCCACTCAAGCGCTTCAAGCTCACCATGCATTTGATCAACATTTTGATGAATGTTCTGCTCAGACACGCCTGCATAATAGGCGTACCACGAACACCACCCAACAGGTGCTTTTTGGCTAACCCCTAAACGTGCAGGATGGTTTGCTTCAATTAATGCCGAAAAATGCTGGAATAAAACATTAATATCATTGCCCTGCAGCACAGTGATCGATTCTAGCGTGCTTTTCTCTTGATAAGATTGCGTAAGAATCGCCACACTTTCGCCATCAATATAAGCTTTAATCACCCCATTGTTATATTCAAAATAACCAGAAAAACGATGACACGATGTAAAGCCAAATAGCGTAAATTCCGAATAAGGGGACTCAATCACTAAGTAGTTGTAATAGCGCTTTGAGGCATTCGATGAATAAATCCGATAGCTTTCGTTATTATCAGGACAGCGTCCAACATCAATAGGATGATTCAACGTACCCGCTGTTTGTGCCAACATTTGAAAGCCATCACCCATCACTTGCGTGTCAGGGTTTATGGGTAATAAAAATTCCAACATCGCATATTGTTCATCACAGAACGATACCGAATTGTCTGTTGCAATGAACTGAGGGAATAATTCATTACCGACAAATGAACAACTCACCTCAGCAGACACTGGCAAGGCTTGAATACCACATGGAAAAATCACTGGCTGCATAATATTTCTATCTTATTCACAATTAAGAAATCTGGCAGCAGAGTAGATCAACCATGGCACTACAAACCGTGCTGAATAGCACGCTTTGTAGCGTATGATTTTAACAGAATAGAAAATGAACAAATCTTGTATAATCATGACGTGATAAAGCGAACGAATACGCGATTCGATAAACCACGAAAAATAGCAAATAATTCGCGCAAATTATTATCTTTCCATTTGTGTGATTGAAATCACACTGAAAATACCATTTACGCCGAAACATTAAGGATACTTAATGTTCCGATAAATCTTACTTTAGATGCTTACCTGTATCGTTATACCCAAGTTATGTTTTTCGACAACACAATTGTTGTCGTCATTTTTTAATTAGACGATATGGAGAGGGAAATGAACATACTTGGTTATTTCCAGAAGCTTGGTAATGCATTGATGTTCCCAATTGCAGTACTACCAGTTGCTGGTATGTTGTTACGCTTTGGTCAACCAGACTTATTAGACATTCCTTTTATAGCTGCTGGCGGACAAGCGATATTTACCAACTTAGCACTGTTATTTGCAATGGGGGTTGCAGGTGGCTTTTCAAAAGATAATTCGGCAGCTGCTGCAATTGCAGCCTGTGTGGGTTACTTCATTATGACCGCCGCTATCGGCTCGCTAAATCCTAATGTCGACCCTGGGGTTGCTGGCGGTATCGTTATCGGTTTGACTGCAGGTCACCTGTATAACCGTTTCCACGCTATCAAATTACCTGAGTTCCTTGGTTTCTTCGCTGGTAAGCGATTCGTACCTATTATTACGGGTCTTGCGGCATTAATTTTAGCGTATGGTTTTTCTGTTATTTGGCCACCAATCCAATCTGTGATCAACGACCTTGGTCATTGGATTTTAAGCAGTGGTACACCAGGTGAGTTTGCTTATGGTGTTGCTAACCGCTTACTAATTCCTATTGGACTTCATCACATTTTGAACACCATGGTGTGGTTCGTCTTTGGTGAATACAACGGTGCGACAGGTGAAATTGCTCGCTTTATGGCTGGCGATCCAAACGCAGGATTAATTCTTGGTGGTTTCTTCCCTGTAATCATGTTCGGCCTACCTGCAGCGGCTGCAGCTTTCTATGTAACAGCCAAGAAAGAAAATAAAGCGCGTGTTGGCGGTATGCTATTAAGTGTTGCGTTTACAGCATTCTTAACTGGTATTACTGAACCTATCGAATTCATGTTCATGTTCCTAGCACCTGCACTGTATTTAGTTCACGCAATCTTAATGGGCGTGAGTTTAGTATTAGCATCGATGTTAGATATTCACTTAGCCTTTAGTTTCTCTTCTGGTTTAATTGATTACTTAATCAACTTTAATGCCCCAGCAGCTAAAAATGCTTGGATGGTTATTCCATTAGGCCTTGGCTTAGGTGTTGTTTACTTCGTCACTTTTGTCACTGTTATTCGTGCATTCAACTTAAAAACGCCGGGTCGTGAAGATGCACCTAAAACAGACAACAAAGAAGTTGATGCGGGTGACCTTGCAAAAGAATACTTAGCAGCACTTGGTGGTAAAGATAATCTGACCGATATTTCTTCATGTATCACTCGTTTACGCTTAGGCATAGTTGACCGCAGCATTATTGATGACGATACACTGAAAAACTTAGGTGCTAAAGCTGTCGTTAATGTTGGTTCTGCTAATCTACAAGTTATCTTAGGCCCACAGGCTGAGTCGATAGCGACACAAATGAAATCACTATAAGCAACATATTAAAGAAATAGTAACTTTACCCCCTAGAGTTGCTTAACGGCCTGCCCTTGGTAGGCCGTTTTTATATACCCAAGTCACTTCAAGATGCTCGTTCATCGAGAGTCCTGCATTTTTAGGTGTCTTGGATATATGCATCTATAATGGCGACAAAACGATGCGACATACCATCACCAAGCATTTAGCATTAAAATTAGGTATCAAATGAAAATATTGGTTATCGAAGATGATCTAACCACACGTGAATTTATCGCGAAAGGATTACGTGAGCATGGCTTTGTCGTTGACGAGGCAGACGACGGTCATAAAGGCTTAATGATGGCGACCAGTTGCGAATATCAACTGATCATTTTAGACCGAATGCTGCCTATTTTAGATGGTATAAAGGTCTTGGCTGCTATAAGGGCAACTGAAAATCAAACACCTATATTGATCCTCAGTGCAATGGATAGCGTGGAAGATCGCGTAACCGGTTTAACAGCGGGTAGCGATGATTACTTAACTAAACCTTTTGCCTTAGCAGAGTTAATTGCTCGCGCTCAAATATTAGTAAAACGCCACTACTCTTCAACAAAAGTCGTGACTGAATATGTCTACGATGATCTACGATTAGACATGAAATCACACCGAGTATGGCGAGGTGAACGTTTACTTAATCTACAACAGAAAGAGTTTTTATTACTGCAATACTTAATGGAACACGCTGAAAATGTTGTCTCTAGAATGAGCTTATTTGAATCAGTGTGGAGTTATCACTTTGACCCTAAAACCAATGTGATTGATGTACATATTGCAAACCTGCGTAAGAAATTAGAAGAAAATGGTGAGTTAGGTTTAATCCATACAATCCGAGGTGCAGGCTATGTCCTTCGCAGGTCCTGATAACCTTTCACGCTCTTCAATATTCAAAGTATTGCTGTACTTCATTGCCTGTGTGGCAATGATTTTTATGTTATTTGTTCACCAAGTCTTCGTGAGTTCTGAAACGTTTTACCATAAACAACTAAAACGTGAACTCAATAGTGAAACGAGTACTTTCTCAATGCTAGCCGACACTGGAAATATTGAAAACATCCGCCAATCTGTCGCAAACAGAAGTAAACAGAATAACGCATTTACCTATCGTATTAGCAGTGCCTCGTATCAAGCGACAAATAGCTCATACCCTGCTGCACTAGCAGGCAATAACGTCAGCGCACAAAATATTACTCAACCCGAAAGCATTATTCTATTACCCAATAAAGAACAATTGGTGATTGGTATTAATCCCGAGTTATTACAAGAATACCGCGATACCGTCACCCCTATGTTGCTTACAGGTATCGCTATACCAGTTATTTTAATGCTAGCAGGGGCAACATTATTTGCCGTTTCAATACTCAATAAACTCAGCCGAGTAAACCAAGGGATGAATCGAGTTATTTATGGTGAAAAAGGGGTAAAGCTTCCCGTTAGCCGTAATGATGATGAATTTGATATTTTAGCCATCCACTTAAATTTCCTCATCGAGCAAGTTGAGAAAAAAGAGAATTCACTAAAATCATTATCAGTCGGTATGGCGCATGATTTGCGTACCCCTATTGCACGCATGAAGCTACGTTTAGAAAGCTTGCTTGTTACCAATAACTCCCCTCATCAAAATGAATTAGAAGCCTGTCACGACGATCTTGAAATCTTACTTGGTATGTTCAACGGCATGTTGGAAATCGCCAATTTGAATAGTGGTAAGCAAAATATAGAAAAAGAGTACGTTGACCTGAGTAAAATAAGCCAAGATGTTATTGAGTTTTTACTGCCCATTTCCGATGAGAAAAAACAAAATTTATACCTACGCCAAGATGCTCCCTATCACTTACAAGGAGAACCTAGTTTACTATTTCGCGCTATTTATAATTTAGTTGAAAATGCGATCAAATATACCCCCGAATGCGGAGAGATCATCGTTATTGTCGATAACTTTGGATTAGTTGTAACAGACAACGGTTATGGGGTTTCAGATAAGGATAAAGAACGTATTCGCGAACCGATGTTTCGTGTTGATCGTAGCCGAACACATCAAGGTTTTGGGCTGGGGTTATCGTTAGTAGAAGCGGTCATTGCCTGTCATGGCGGCAAGCTTGCTTTTAGCGATAATAATCCTGGACTACGTGCACGTCTATTGCTCCCTCCCTCTCATTAAGATAAAAAAGCCCCCGACAATGACGAGTCAATAATCGGGGGAAATCAGTATAAAAAGAGCAGGCTCCTCTCCAAAAAAATCTAAAGAGGGTGCTCTAAGCGTTTCTTCTAACGTTCAACAACCCGTGTTACATTGCTTCCAACAGGGACTTCTACATAACTCACGGTTTGACCATTTACGGATTTATGCTCAGCAGCCATCGATACACCATCGACATTTAGCACCTCATAGTTACCGTAAAACCATGCTTGCCAATTCAGTGCTTTTTCTGATGTATTAGTGAGTGTGGTTTTGGTTAATCCATCATGACGTATGGTGAGTTCATGCTCTCCCATTGGTAGGTAATCGACCGACAGCCAATCAATATCCGTTGTTAGATGAGAAGCCGTAACAACCGCATTGTTTGCCGCATCCGGTTTAATACCCATTAACCCTTCAACGGTATTTGATATGAAGGTAAAAGAAATTTCCGGATAATCACCATTAGTACCTTGGGTCGGACGTTCATGAGGCAAATCTTTCTTATCCATGATGTATTGCATCCACTTCCACGCTTCCTCGTTACAGTTATACGGGAAATAGGTTTCTGGAATATAGGTATAAGCTTCAATATTGTTAGGGGCTTCTGGAGTGGTACCAATACCATCACCTAGGTTTTGTGAGATAAAATCCAAATAATTGTGATTGCGCTTGCCCGGTTCGGTGATCAACTTCATTGGCATGAACCAGCTATTTTCCTTACCAAAATCGTTCAAACGTAAACCGTCTTTTTGAACGATATTAACGTAGTTAGCCAATGGTTTCTCTGGATCGGCAATGCTCCAATCTTGATTGAAAAAATCTTTGAGTTTCTGAGCTTTCTCCTGCCACAATTTGGCATCACTGTAGTCACCACGCGCTTCAAGCATTGCCGCATAGGCAACAGTCGCTTGATATTGTGAACCGATACCATCGCCCGCTTCAATCGGAAACTCCCCGCGTTCATTATAAGTCGCTGAGCCTTCGAAAATACCGCCGTAACCTTCGGCAATACCGTTAGGATCCTGCGAGTCATGCAAAGTAATATAATCAGTTAACACCTTGGTATAAAAACGCCAAAGATCTTCATCTTCGATATAACGTTTATCACCCGTCCACTGATACTGCTCGTAGGCTTTTTCTAAAAACTCGAACTGAGCAGGTACTTCACGCACAAACCAGTCGTCGTCTTTATAATCGATGGTATGCGGTGAACCATCAAAGTTAACGGCCCACAAGGTGTACCATTTTCTTGATTCAGTTGAATGGCGCGCAAAGGTTTTGAACATTGAAAAGTTTTCATTATCTAGCCCTGCAAGCTTAGCGCCCGCAGCCTGATGAAGAAAATCGCGTGAGTAAAATGCAGTACGATCAAAATAACCAGCCCAGTAAGAAGGGATATAATCGGCGGTTCCGCTGCCGTCATTATTGTTTTCATCTCGATTGACCAAATCGTGCTTACCTGTCATCACGAACTGGCGGGTTTTATCAATCGCCCATTCAAATGATGCTTCAAGCTTTTGGTTTGAAGACGTTACAACCACTTCTTTTTCTTTCTCGACAGCAGTTGCTACCCACTGCTCTATACCGCCTTTTTCATCAGTCAACGTAATGGTGACGGGTTGGCTAAAATCGACGACATCACCAGTACGAAGCGATGCTGAAGTACCAGATGAAACCGTAATATCCCCTATCTGCACATTTTCTAAATCACTGCCAAATGGCAAATGAAACTCAATGGTTTTGCTATTTTTATTGATAGCAGTTAAACCAGATTGTTCAGTCACATTGAAACCAATCACTTGGTTAAACGCTGGGGCTTTATTCTTAGGACTTTTACTCAACGTGACATTATCGACACTCACACTGCCTTTATCTGAACCAGTAAAGAAAACGTTTAACTGCTCACCTTGTTCAAGTGGAATATGTTTAAGCGCTGTACGTTTGTATTTTTTGCTTTTTTTAATTTCGGTGCGAACCAAAACCTCATTCGCCATATTAGTCAAAGATAGAATCGCATCGTTGCTTGGGCTAATGATATAAGCAGATAAATCGTAATAACCCGTTTCTGGAATAACCACCATTTGGCTAATACTATGGCTAGAACCAGTGGCGATTCTTCCCCGGTAACGGCCTACATATGCGTTATCATCTTTAAAATTTGCAAACCAGTAGCTCCAACCCAACCCTTTGTTTTCAAATGCAGGGTTCGTCAATAAGTTTTCAATCTTCGGCTTTTTATATGCCATTTCAGCCGCGTTCATGCTGTCGCTAGCCTGTAACGCAAAAGCGCTACTCGATAATACAAGTGTACCGGCAATAACTGGCACGAGTAGTTTTAGGTTCATTACTTCTCTTCCATTTGAATATGTCGTTATCAGATAAATTTATAATTAAATAAGCTGTTTTATAGTGGCTATTATTATTTTTTAAATAGGCCATTAAATAATGGCCTTAGGGTAAGATTAAACAGCTTGAATGGGTTTTCCTGTCTCAGGTTGCTTACCATTTTCATCTGATTCAGTACTGATGTGATCGTATTTTTCTGTCAGATGATTTTGAATTTTCTGATGGTATGCACCATTCAGTTTGTAGAAGCGGAAATAGATGAACAGTGCAATAGCAAAGAAGAAGCTTGGTAGCCCGATCATGACGCACTGCATACCAAAGATGGTATCGGCACTTTGCTCAACATTTGGCACATAATTTACAACAGTAAGGGCAATACCGATAAAGAATGCCGCAAACGCAGAGCCAGCTTTTACCACTAGCGTCTGAACAGAGTAAGCAATACTTTCACAACGGATCCCAAGCTTATATTCACCATAATCAACGGTGTCAGCGACCATGATCACGTTCAGTACCCAGAATAACGCCGTACCAATTTGAAGTAGTACACCCGCAGTAGAGATTAAGAGTATGCTTTGCTGATCGTACATACCGATGTAAATCAGAACGATACTGCCAAGAATCGGAAAGCTTGATGCACACGCCCAAAGCACACGGCGAGAAAAAAACTTCGCCAGTTTAGGAAACAGCACTAGAGTAATAAGGTTCGCGATACCCGCATAGGCCATGTAGTACGGGAACAGATCTTCATTACCAACCACGTAGGTGAAATAGTACACCGCGAACGCCATAATAATATTGGTCGCGAGGTTGTACGATAACGCCATACACAACAAACTTGTAAGCTGGCTATTTTTGTAAATAAGCGCGAGCATTTTTTTCAGCGATACTTTCTCTTCGACTGCTGTGCTGTCTAGTTGATCGGTCGAGTAACGTTCTTTTACATTACGAAGGGTTATGAACGTCGATACCGCAAAACAAACAATCAACAATAAGGTAAATACTTGGAAGCCGAAGCCTTTGTCATCGCCACCCACATAGTTGATAAATGGCATCGCTATAGCTGCTGTCACAATCCACGCTAGGCTGGCGAAGAAACGCGGGTAAGGTACTAACTCTTCACGTTCACGCTTATCTAGCGTCAAAGTCGGAACCAAAGACCAAAAAGGAATATCCATTAAGGTGTAGGTCATACCCCATAAAATGTAAGTTACTGTGACATAAGCAATAAGCCACGGACCTTCAATGTAGTGGGCACTAAACAGCATAAACAACACGACAGAGTTGGTGATGGTGCCGATAAGAATCCAGGGTTTAAATTTTCCCCAGCGAGTACGAGTGTTATTAACCAACCACCCCATAATCGGATCATTCACTGCATCCCATATTCGAGCTACTAAGAAAAGCGTTCCGACGACGCCAGCAGAAATACCCACAACATCGGTGTAGTAAAACATTAGATACATATAAACGATGGTAATCGCAAAATCTTTACCAAACGCGCCAAATCCATAACTCAGCTTGGTGTTCATTGAAACACTCATTGTGGCTCCTTTAGCCCCCTCATTCGAGAGGGCATCATTCCATTTAGTTTCACGTTATTGGTTAGTTATATTCTTTCTTTATATTGATTATTCTTTGTTGTTTTATTCGCTATTAATGTTTGTGAACCCATGCAGGCAGCCAACCTTCATGTGCCTCAATAAGATCATCAACTAGCGCATAAATCTCTTCTAGCCCTAATACTGCCGCAGTATGCGGATCCAGCATGGCAGCGTGATAAATACGATCTCGATTTTCAGTTAAAATTGCTTCAGTCAGTAGGGTTTGAACATTAATATTTGTTTGCATTAATGCCGCCAAATGGCTTGGTAAGCGACCTACTTTTGTCGGTTGAATACCGTTAGCATCAACCAGACAGGCAACTTCCACACAGCATTCCTGTGGCAGGTTCTCAATCAGACCGTCATTTTTTACGTTGCCGTAAATCACACTCGGCGTACCCGTCCAGATTGCATTCATGATGGTACTTGCGTACTCATGCGATTCTTTCACATCGATACTATCTGCGTTTTTAAACGCTTCCAAATCTTGTTTCCAATCAGCTATTTGCTCAACACAACGTTTCGGATACTCATCTAGTGGCACTTTATAACGTTCAATCAAATCAGGGCGATTTGGTTTAATGAAGTACGGTGTATATTCGGAAAAATGCTCTGACGATTCAGTCACAAAGTAGCCCAGCTTTTTGAACATTTCATAACGAATGAGGTTTACGCAACGACCGTTATGATGTTGGCCTGGTTTAGGTGCTTGACCATTTTCAAAGGCCGTAAGCAAATCTGGGTAAATATCTACATACTCACCTTGCGCGTTTTTCTTCTCTAATGTGAGGTAATAAGCCATATGGTTAATACCGGCGCAGGTATAACGTAAATCGTTATAATCCAACTCTAAGTCACGCGCCAATTCTTCAGCGGTACCTTGCACTGAATGGCACAGGCCAACCTGTTTAATATTTGGGTATTTTGCATACATCGCCCAAGTATTCATCGCCATCGGGTTCACATAATTAAGCATGGTTGCACCAGGGCAAACCTCGCTCATGTCTTCACAGATCTGCCATAAATGAGGAATAGTACGTAATGAACGCATAATGCCACCAGGGCCTAAGGTATCAGCAATAGTTTGTTCTAGACCGTGACGCTTACAGACCTCAAAATCAGTAACAGTACACGGCTCATAACCACCAATCTGAAATGCAACAACGACAAAATCGGCATCTTGCAGAGCATCTTTTTGGTTCAGGTGACAGGTTATGTTGCCTGTTGCACCAGCAGATTCCATGAGCTTTCTAACGACAATCTGAGATTCTTCTAAACGAGTTTGGTCGATATCCATCAATGCGATATGAGCATGCTTCAGTGCTGGTTTATGGAAAACGTCGCCAAGAATGTTCTTAACGAAAATAGTCGAACCCGCACCGATGAAGGTGATTTGTGGAGTCTTCATGCGATTTATATCCTTAATCTCAATAAAACTAACGTAATGTGATGGTGAAACATTACACGCCTTCTATCACCTTAATCGTCTCGGTAAGTGCTATCACTGTCCTGTTTCCTAATATTTTCACTCCGTATTGGCACAATATGAGAAAACAGGACAAAAATAGGTAATTAAGTGAGATTCTTAAATACTTCGCCAGCATAATCCTTTTATTTTGTAACCTCTGTTCCGTATTTAGTTATTTATCAATGAGTAATAACTGAGGTATGACAAGGATCTGGGTTTCATTTCGAAGGTTTTGGGACAATGGTGTATTTCCTAAGGAGCTGACATGAAACAACATGACAAAAATGCGTTGTTGGTGACCCCCCAAGAAAACTATTCGCAAGACAATGTGTCTGTCAGCCCTTTGTCGCTCTATTCTTCACACGAAAAAATTGATGTCGAATTAAGACCACCCCACGACATGCCCGGCTACCACTGGCACGGGCAGATTGAAGTCAATATCCCGTTTGGTGGTGATGTGGAATACATCATTAATGGCAGCCCAGTTGTATTAAAAGATGGCCACATTGGGCTATTTTGGGCTTCTGTTCCGCACCGACTCACACATCCTGGTGATAGCCACAATATGGGTATTATCAATATCCCTATCCATCATTTTTTATCATGGCCATTAAACAGAGAGCTGGTTAATCAGATCACCCACGGGGCAGTATTACAATCGACAGCACCATCTTTGGTGTGTGAATTTGAAATTGCTCGCTGGGAAGCGGAATTGACACACTTTGCAGAAAGCCGCCAACAACTGGCTTCCGATGAAATAGGTCTGATGCTGAAACGAGTTTGTCTCGATGGTTGGTCTCAAATGCTAACCAGCCGCAAAGATAAAACAATTCAGAATGGGCTTTCTAAACATTCACAGTTTTATGTTAGCCAGATGCTGGAATACATTGCCACCCACCACGACACTCCACTGACGGTAAAACAGATTGCTGATCACGTCGGGCTGCATACCAATTATGCAATGGGGATTTTTCAGCGCATGATGCAGCTCACGATCAAACAGTACATAACAGCCATGCGAATGAACCATGCGCGCGCCTTGCTAAGCGATACAGAACGCACCATTCTTGATATTTCGTTGACGGTTGGGTTTAACTCTAGCAGCCGATTTTATCAAACATTTCAAAGCTACCTAGGCATAACCCCCACACAGTATAGAAAACTGAGTCGTGACGATCACCGATGGGCACTGCAAGGCAGCAGCCCCATTCACCAGTTAGAGAAAGGCGCATGTGATGGAAAAAGACCAGTAGCCGTCACTAAGGCTAAGTAAATGGTCAGATACTTGTTTAGGTTGATAAGACACAACACTTTACCTTCAAGGTCGTACATTAGATAATCAACTTGGCGCTTTTACACGTTCAAATACACGCTATAAGCGCGCATTACATTCTGCTACCTAGCAATCATATGCTTTTATTGGACACTCCATTTTATGTACAAACGCTTTGAAAAACTGACCTCAGCTTTTCCTAAACAGGATCCTGATCAGCCACCAGCAAGTCTGTTTGCTTTTTGCCGCCACTACACCAAAGGGTTTGAACTCCCACTCATTGCGATGTCATTACTCAGTGCTATTATCGCAATGGTAGAGGTGTCTCTATTTGGTTTTATGGGACAACTGGTCGATTGGCTAACGCAGCATAATCCCGACACATTTATTGCCGAAGAAGGCGGAAAGCTCATTGTAATGAGTCTGATTGTGCTGGTTGTTGTGCCTTCACTGGTTTTTCTACATTCATTATTGCTGCATCAAACCTTATTGGGTAACTACCCAATGGCTATTCGTTGGCTGGCACACCGTTACCTGTTAAAACAAAGCGTGTCATTTTATCAAAATGATTTTGCCGGTCGAATTGCCACTAAAGTCATGCAAACGTCATTATCGGTACGAGAAACGGTAATGAAATTGCTGGATGTATTGGTCTATATTTCGGTGTATTTCACCGCGATGGTGGTGCTGATTGCCCAATCTGATTATCGTTTAATGATACCAATGCTGTTGTGGCTTGCTGCTTATGTGGGTATTCAGCTGTATTTCGTTCCCAAGCTAAAGACAGTATCAACCGAACAAGCTGATGCACGTTCTACCATGACAGGACGTATAGTCGACAGCTATACCAATATTCAAACCGTTAAATTATTTTCCCACACTGATCGTGAAACCGAATACGCAGAGCAAGGAATGAAAGGCTTTCTTGACACTGTACACCGCCAAATGCGCCTCGTTACAGGGTTAAATATCAGTGTAGAGATCATTAACTACCTGCTTGTGTTCTCTATTGCTGGTCTTGCTATTTGGCTGTGGACCATCTCTGCCGTCACTATTGGGGCAATCGCTGTTGCAGTAAGTTTGGCATTACGTATCAATGGCATGTCTAAATGGATTATGTGGGAGATTGGTGGGCTATTTGAAAATATTGGCACTGTCATTGATGGTATGCGTACGTTATCTAAACCTGTTGATATTACTGATAAAAAAGACGCGCCAATACTTGCTGTAAACAATGGGGCGATTCACTTTGACGATGTTAATTTCCATTACGGTGAAAAATCAGGGGTAATTGAAAAGCTGAACCTCAATATTAAACCGGGTGAGAAAGTAGGATTAGTCGGGCGCTCTGGCGCAGGTAAATCCACTATGGTTAACCTGTTAATGCGCTTTCACGATGTCGAATCTGGCTCTATCAGTATTGATGGTCAAAACATTGCACACGTGACGCAAGATTCACTCCGCGCACAAATTGGTATGGTCACGCAAGATACATCACTGTTACACCGCTCTATTCGTGAAAACATTATGTATGGTAACCCTAATGCAACGGAAGAACAGTTGCTCGCGGCAACCAAACAAGCCCATGCGCATGAGTTTATTGGCTCGCTATCAGACCCATACGGTAATACTGGGTATGATGCTCAAGTAGGTGAACGTGGTGTGAAGCTTTCAGGTGGTCAACGCCAACGTATTGCGATCTCTCGAGTACTATTGAAGAACGCCCCTATCCTACTACTAGATGAAGCAACTTCAGCATTAGATTCAGAAGTTGAAGCTGCCATTCAAGAAAGTCTGTATGAACTGATGCAAGGTAAAACCGTGATTGCCATTGCCCACCGTTTATCAACCATTGCAGCAATGGACCGTCTAATTGTGCTCGATAAAGGTGAAATTGCAGAGCAAGGGTCACATCAAGAGCTGATTGCTCAAAAAGGTATTTATGCGCAATTATGGGCGCATCAAACCGGTGGTTTTATTGGTGATGAAACTTCGAATTTAAAAACAATAGCATAGAAATACTTCACCAAGACAATGGCGATAAAATGGCGACAGATGAAAATGTATTATCTGTAATACCATTCTAGGTAAGTAGTTGATCATAATATTGCGCAGGAAAAATCGCTTATAACTAGGCATGAATTGCAGATAACTAGTGGCTCTAATTACAAAATTCATAACGACGTTAGAAGTAGTTTTAACCAGCAAGAATGATCAAATACTTATGTAGGATGGTATAAGCTAGCCCTCAGAATGAACTAGTTCATGGCAACTAGTTTTGAAGGCTAAGCGCTATTACGTCTTGGTGAAGTTCTTTGGTTGCTTCATTTTTATTAACCGATTTCTTGATCGTTGAAATTTACAGACATTATTCATTTGCCACTATTTTTGCACAATAACATCAGTGTATTCGGTACTTCTATGGAAAACGCGGCCTTAGACCTAACACTTACATCTGAATCCTGACGAAGCCGTCTCTAACTCGGTTCTGCCCCTTTATGTAACGTAAATACTCATTTATATTCTATTTATGTGATTTTTCAATACACTTTCTAATGAGTATTTTAATCTAAATCGAGGCTGCTCAAATTCACCTCTGTGGTAAATTTAACAGTCCGTAGAGAGATAGAGGTGTGGAATTTTCTGATATTCAGGTCTTTACGTAAGGAACCTTCGATAAAATTTTCATATTCTGGGATATTATGAACACGAACGATGAGTAAAAAGTCATAACTACCCGATATTTGATAACACTGAGTGACGTCGGGGTATTTCATAATCGAGGTACGGAAGCTGTGATAAATGTCCCCTCTGTCGCTGTCCATTTCGATGGAAACCACAAAGGTTATTATATTTCCAGCTAGCTCAGGGTTAACCAGAGAAACATCCCCAGTTATCGCCCCACCTTCACGCAAACGTTTTACTCGCTTAAGGCAAGCTGGGGGAGAAAGGCCCACTTCTTCTGCAAGGTCAATATTGGGTACTCTATTGTTCTTCTGTAAAATCATGAGAATATTACGGTCTAAAGTCATAATTTCTTAATGCCTTAAAAAACGTAACTTTACGTCAAATAATTAAATAAAAAAGAAACTTTGCGCACTTTTTATTACCATTAAAGAAATACTATTAACTGTGACTGTTTTATCATAATACACTCTAAATCGGCAAATATGGAGACCATCAATGCGTCGAGTCGTAGTAGAGCTCAAGCAGTTAAGCAGTGACATATTTTCAACGACAGTTTCATTATTTAAAATAATGATCCCGATGATTATTTTGGTCAAAGTAGCTGATGAGATGGGGGGCGTAACGCTACTCGGTGAACTGTTAGAGCCATTTATGGACATACTTGGACTTCCAAGTTCCATGGCTTTAGTTTGGGCAACAACGATGCTGACTAACCTTTATGCAGGGATATTAGTCCTTATTAATACAGATGTGACATTAACTGTTGCTCAGGTTACCGTATTAAGTAGTTTGTTATTGCTAAGTCATGGATTACCAATAGAAGGAATGATTTCTAAAAAAGCAGGTGTTCCCATTTGGGCAATACTACTTTTAAGAGTTGGCGGCGGAGTTCTTTTTGCATGGCTTCAGAATGTTTATTATACATCTACGGCGACTAATCAGCATGCAGCTCAGACCCTTTGGCAGAACGAACCTCCTGTTTATAAAAACTACTTCGACTGGGCAATTGGACAAGTAGAGAACCTAATTAGTATCTTTCTGGTCATCTCCGTTCTTATCACCATCATTCGACTATTGAAGCTATTGAGAATCGAACATCTAATGGCATTTTTAATGATGCCATTTTTAAAGCTGCTGAAGGTGAGCAAAGAAGCCACGAATTTAGCCATAATTGGCATTACATTAGGTCTTTCCTATGGCGGGGGCTTAATCATTAACGAAACAAAAAAAGGCAATTTAACCACCAAAGATGCACTTATCACAGTCATGTTGCTCAATTTGCTACACAGTGTTCTTGAGGATACTGCATTGGTGTTGCTTCTGGGTGCTGACTTAAATATGGTTCTATGGGCTCGGATACTTTTTTCTGTCTGCATAATGACAATAATCTCTCAGGCATATACGACTTTGGCAAAGAGGAAAGGAAGAATAGAGTGCTAATCTACTGATATTTAGACTAATACTGATTTGTCTTAGCTTAGGTTATCCGAAGTTCCAGAATAGAGCTGTAACCCTTTAAGTGTTTCTGTCCATCTTCGAGTCAGCCAGTTCATGGTTGACTCATTTGTGCCCCTACATCAGTTAATGTAAATACTCAGCGCAGATCATTGCTCTGAATTTTGCCAGACATTTTCTAATATCTGGCAGCTGAACTATGGTGCTCAGAAGCTCCTAATTGTATGTATGTCACAATTAGTCGGTGCTGATGCTCTTATTACATAGGTATTCTCGGAACTCACACTACACATGAAGTTGCTATACACTAATATGGTTAGCGGGTAAAATTTCGACTTTCAAGGGGTAACCAGTAGCTAACACAATGATAACCATCCGAAACTACGAAAGAAAAGATGCACATGTAACATGGGAGCTTAAATTTCAAACCATTCGAAATATCAACATCCGTGACTACTCATCAGAACAAGTTACAGCATGGGCTCCCGCTAACTTTGATATGGATGTTTGGCTAAAACGGGTCGATGACATGAAGCCATTTATTGCCGAATTAAATGATCAAGTCGTCGGGTTCGCCGATTTACAACAAGATGGCTATATTGACCATTTTTTCTGTCATGCAGATTACCAAGGTATTGGCGTCGGTAGAGCATTGATGGAGCATATATTCTCTACTGGGAGATCAAATGGTGTATCACGTTATTACTCCTCAGTTAGTCTAACTGCTCGACCATTCTATGAGCGCTACGGATTCCGTGTAGTCAAAGAGCAGCAAATGGAAGTGAATAGGCTGCTATTAACCAACTTTGTTATGGAAAAAGTTAGTTAACAAAACGATTAAAATCTCACAGAAATGGTTGTTGGTTTGTACTACTAAAACTGAACACCACAGTTAAGTGACTTTCCCATAGCTGAACTAATTCATCCGTTACTAAATTAGCAAACTCTTTGGCAAGGTTTTGTCCACAAATGAGCTAGTAGCTCCTCAATCCGCCTGTGATCACCAAGCGATTCTGTCGTACCTTAATTACCAAGCGATTTTGTCATTGCACTAACTACCGAGGGAATTTGACGGGACTAAATTAGCTTACCTTTTAAAGTAATTAATTGAGCTTTAGAAGG